>Ga0123357_10006536_pt1 | contig 14251 bp, 5 predicted proteins | sample TergutEmb28metaG_FD_89873 | JGI IMG/M metagenome (GOLD analysis project Ga0123357, IMG submission 89873) | Embiratermes neotenicus P4 segment gut microbial communities from Petit-Saut dam, French Guiana - Emb289 P4 | ecosystem: Host-associated > Arthropoda: Insects > Digestive system > Gut ... | reverse complement strand
AAGAAGAGGAGACTTACCTTGAATAAACTTTGAAAATTTGGAAGAAGAATAGTAAAAACGTTGTGTACATATTTTCAGTTTAATAGTATAAAGTGTACTGTATAATATATTTTCAGTATAATACTGTAAAGATCGTCAGTTTTTCAGTCTACTTTCCATTCTCCTTCAATTGGATAGCTGTTCATCTCAGCCTTTTGTGAGTTTTTGCCCTTTTATAGTGTGCTTTCTACTATTTTATAAAACTTGTCTTTAAATAGTGGGTAGCATCCAGAATGAATTAAACGATATTCTATAGAAACTTACGGGAAATCACATTTCGGCTAACGAATGTGATTCAGGAACGAATTATCTTCGTTAGCCGAGGTATCACTGTACTGAATTATTTTAAGGGAAGCAGGTGACATAAAATTATTCTTAGAATATCTTATTTTTGTTATAGCTTTGCAGCACTTCTATGTGTTCCGTTTGCTCCCTTAAAAAATTTACCAAGAGATCACATTGTGAATATAGCTGTTGTTCTGTTTTTCTTTTCTTGTTACAGCTGTACTTGTATCACTTTATTTTGCAAGTGAGGTTTTATTTCTATGAAGATATTTTTGTTTTCAGACCCGTAAGTGGCCAGAATTGAACCTCAAGTCACCCGGTATAAAGCCACGTAACTTACCAGGTCGCAACCATCCTCCTGGCCCACTTCCTTCTATGGTAGAACGCCATTTATTTTCACCCTTAACCACACGGTTGCAGGAGGATGGGGAGGAAACTCCGAAGACACCACTCACAGTGTCGGCACCACATACACCCCCATACAACGGCCCTTCCCCAGACGTGTGTGTCTTTGCACAAGTCCTCTTTGGGCCTGCAGGTTAGTTGCAGTGAAACTGACTTTACAATTTATATTTACTATCGTCAGTCATCAATTTAAAACAGAAAAAACGCTGAAAGGTAACAGAATGCAAGTATTGGAGTTTGGGGAGGGAGAGAAAGAGATATGAACATGGGGTATAAATAAAATACAAGAATACCTACATTTATTTAGGAAGAATGTGGTTAGTGTTGTCATGGCAGTATTTTAGAATTTTAATGTTTCAAAGAGAAGTGACAAAATTGGTAGAATGGATATCAAATACATGGTGTTATTGATGTGAAGTTGTTGAAAGATTTTGAAGTGACATCATCAGACCAGAATATCTATGAGCATGTAGAACCTGTCGGTTCAGTATGTCCAATATGACAACTTCATCACTGGACCCTATCTCGGTTCACTTCAGTCCAGGCCACGTCACTTCACTCCATCTCCATAATATCATTTGTAATAGAGTTTTTCCAGCTACTCACATATTCTTGGATATCGTGACACTTGAAGACGGGACTGACACGCTGTCCCTCAATGTCAGTAATAAGCTACCCACTGGCACATCCCAGAAGTCAGGAATTCATGACAGAAATTTTTGCAACAGTTTAAATAACATTTCTCAGACCCTGGCACCACCTGGATCTTGTAGGGGTGGAAGCAGTTCCTTGAATAAAGTTTACTGTAAACACCTGCCTGAAATGGTTAATGAAGATGTTTGACACTGCACAGAATTTTATGTGCTCTTCCAGAGCAGTCCTGACGTTCTAGATGTTTTCTGGTGAACAGTTGGTGCCTTCTCCAAAGACTTTCACAGTAGGACCAAACCTTTTTCCTCGTAATTTTTTATCCATATTTTATGGCATGAACTGATGGTACAGTATTATTGCAGTTTATTTGTGAATGCTTACAAAATAGCTATTGAGTGGCAGTGGTTTTTGTGTGCGCACATTGTATACCAGTTCACTCTAGTGGTTGCAAGAAAAAAAAGTGGTTCTGACAGTTGCGCATTTCTCTGCCACACTCCATGTATGAATATTGTCATTCTTGCTACAAAAGCTGTTCGTGTCATAATTACAGGTTCAGGAAACCAGTCACCTGGCCCTGGCCAGTCAGCACCGAATAGTGTAGTATCTGGAAATGGCACAACCCTGGTGTTGAACTCTGCTGCCACTTCTCCAGCAACATCTCCAACTATTACTTCACAGCAAGCAGCTATAGGTGGTGTGAATGGCTCATTATCATCATCTACATGTCCTCCCCATGTAACCTCTACCTTAGTTACATTGCCTCCTCCAACAGCTCCACCTCCTAATCCTCGTCCACCTCCACCTCTGCCCCCTCGCCGGCCTAGAGAACACCCACTTATCGACAGCAACCCTCCACAGCAGGTAACTTACATGTTGGTTTCAGACAGAAAAAGCTACCTGATACAATCTTTTGAGTTTTTGTCGTGCTTTCTCCAATCATTGCAGTACCCTTTTGTCGGTCTACGAGTTATGAAACTTGTGAACTTCTCAAGTGTTCCACTGTTTTGGGATTTGACACTCTGTTTTTGGGTAATGACACTCATTTTCATATGTTCAAAGGCAGCATGATGGTCTCATCTTCAGCAGTCAGAATGGATATTGTAACCCCCAAAAATGAGGCCACTGTGTTGTCTCAAAATGTCAGAGTTCCAATTACCCAGCAATGTGGCATCATTTCGTAGGAGAAAGTTGTGCTCTGATAGATGATTACAAAAATGAAAACTTGCATAGTGAACTTCCCGTTATTGGAAGTCACTTCCAATGCAGAAGGCAAACTTTGTTGGTAATGGGGGCATGAATTTACATTCTGTGCATAAAGGACTTTGATCAGCATGACATATCATGTGCTCCCAAAACTAAGTTTATTGCAGAAAGGCTGTAACTTAATGTCTTGGGTACTTTGTTGACTCACTGAAATGCCTGTTTTAATCGTAGAAGTGAGAAGTTTTGTTTGTCCATAAAGTAGTCCAATCAAAATACACAGGATCTGATGTGGTAGGCTTTGTTTTCCGTTTACACGCAAGACTCTTATTTTGTCCGGAGCTTATGTCATCATAAGGCAAACCCAGAAGGATTGATCAGTGTATAGCCTAAGGAAAAAAGCGTCATGAGACAGTGACTGTAAAAGTACCATTTAAGTCCCTGCCCCCCCCCTCCAACCACCACCTTGGTTTATAATTTGTAGCTTCCATACTGTTGTATAGATGCAGGTGTCAACTTAACTGGGGTCAGATTTGAACTAGGTATGATCAGGAATTTATGGCGTAAGTTATAGCAACACTAAGTACAGTTGACAAAGTGAATTGTACAGGTAAAACTGTCATGGCTGGTTAGAAATCAGTTGTGACAGAAGCACCAGAGAGAAGCCACTGTTTTGAGATTTTTCCATTCATTTATAAATTACATTGAGAGATGGACTTTGCCAATGATTTTGCATGTGATAATGAAGTCGCCATTATTGGTCAGTTTCTTCTGTTATGGTTACACTGTGTTCACTTAATTATTAACAGCTGTTAATAACTTTGTTGTGTTATGGCAAGCAGTATCATTTGTTACAGGTTCGCCAAGCACCTGATGCACCCATGCTTCCCCCACGGGAACTCTCTGCTCCACCCCTTCCACCTCGGCGTGATGTGGCAGGGTTACCCATTGTATCTGGAACAATGCCCCGTAATCTGCCTTCACAGTCACATGATCTCAGTGGTACCACAAACCACTCAGTACCTCTGCTAAGGCGCAACTCAGCATTGGACATGCACCTCATTTCATCTCAGCCATTGCTAACTTCATGTGGAAGCATGGGGACAACAGCACCACCTCAAAGAAGACACATGTCTGTAAATGGGCCTATTTGTACAGCCCCATCTTCCTGTTTTACACATTCGTCAGGTAAGATTTCCTGTCAGAACAGCTTTTGAGAGAGAGATCTCAAATTTTGTCAGATACCGTACTGTTGCAGGAGACCTGTTAACCCTTTAACGCCGAACTACTTCTAAAGATGTCACACAGTGAGCCTGTTAAATTGCCAAATGACTTGTAAAAATGTCAGAAACCATGTTTCAAAGTTTGGAGGAATTTTGTTCACTCCTATCTGAAATACCGCAGTGTTTCAGTAAGCTGCAGGAACTATATAGGTCAGGGTTTCTCTCTGTAGTCAGAATGGACCCCCTCCACCTCTTAAACCCCTCCAAAAACCCTCATTTATGTCGACGCAGGCACCTACACAGTTCTTTCAGTGAGTAATGCTGTTAGAGACAGCTCACCCTTGTTTATCTCTTGCCCTGCAGTTCACTGTGGGTTGAAATATCAACTCTGGCCTGTGAAACGAACTCTAGTTGTTGACCAGAAAGGTTGTCAGTGGTGTACTCTACCCATGTAATTTAGACAAAACTAATGCTCAAAAATGGGAGATACCCACAAAAATCGATATTTACAGCTACAGGAGGGCCCACATACGTGCCTCTTGTAGTGCTGGGGTAATCTGTAGGGGTTGTGGGGTAGTAACATGCAACACACAGCCGTCAAGTTACTAAAAATGTCTTGGACACCTTTGGATAGCTGGAATTTTGTAGTCACATCGTAGCTTTAGATATGTTTTGCTGTCACTGTAGAAGACGTTCATATCTTAGCAGCATTAGGTTACTACAACTGTACCAAGTCATACAGAGGAGTGTAAATAAGGCAAACTGTCGTAGGTGTCTATTGCAGTGGCTGGAAAAAAAAATCAAACTCGAGGAAGAGCCATCAGTGAAATTCTGGTTGCTGACACCGACTCAGAATAAAAAAATATTTTCCAACTTGAGAGTCGCCATAACAAACATTGGCCAGTGAAATCATCCACCCAACTGCACTGTCGTCTGTGTTCTTCTCATGGCCAGAGAGAGGGTACAGTGTATATAAATGCACCAGATGTGATGTGGGCCTGTGCATGGTGCCTTGTTTAGCAGATTATCACACCAGAATAAATTTTTAAATCACCCCAATTGTGAATACTATGTTTCGTGATAAAACAGTGATCCACAGTGCTACAGACCTTCTGCAGCAACCAGAATTATGTGAGTAATGAACTATTTACACCACATTTTATATAATGCATGCGATTCACAGGTCTAAATTTATTATAAAAATAGGTGAACATTTTTTCCAGGATTAACCAATTCATAAGCAGAGTGCTGAATTTTATTTCGTTAAATTTGAAGGAAAGTCTACGAGATATGCTTTTTCCCTAAGAGTAAGCAATTAAATTTAAAATCCCCAGTAAAAAACCTAGACAGGCTGCGATGCTCAGAGGGATTGAATTCCGGCGTCAGAGGGTTTATTAAAGAGTGATCATGGATATAATACATAAGTAACAGTGAGGGAGTCAAGTGTTACGAATCCTGAAAATTGGTCAGACGAAGGATACGGTGATATTAACATGTTATGTGCTATGAAAATAGGGTCTTTTTTATTACTGCATCACCAATGATGATATCAAGTGAAATGCCACTGAGGGGACTGGAGATCATTGGAGTGGGAAAGTTAAGTTGAATGTCTAAAATGAAGTAGAGAAACAGTGGGCACAAGATAGGGAGAAGTGTTTAAGAAGGATAGAAGGGAATTGTGAACATTCTGTCACTCACTCTCTCTTCTACCCACCATAGTGACTGTGGTTGATGCATGGGTAGAAGTAGCTCATAAATGAGGTATAATGTAATTTGGTGGCCTGGACTGTTGTTATAAGGAGCCATTTCCTTTAAACACAGATTTACAGCCCTGTGTTTCATTTGTTACCATTTGAAGTTGAAGTGTGTCAAAATATAATTATAGGCATTCACATCCAGAGTGGTTAGTAAATAAATTACTGTCTGTAGATTGTTGCATCGTAGTTATTGTGGTTATTACTGTTGTTATTATCATTTTCTGTCTGTCTCTCTGTGTTGCACGAAATTGGAGTCACTCTGTAATAATAGTGCATAGCAATGAAAAGATTAATTGTGCAGTCATTAACTGGTATTTCCTGTGGTCCTGTTTGTGTGCATTGAAGCATCTGAGAGCAAGTACTTCTTCAGTACTTTTTATTCTTAGTTTATGTGATATCTCTTTCCAGTGTCATGTGGTGGGGTCAAGACTGGCTTAGGTAACCATCGAGATCCGTTCTCAGTGCATCATCACAGCAACACAACACCCAGACTTCCGCCAAAACCATTCAGTAGGCCATTGCCACTTGCTGCAGCTGCACACCCTCATGCCCCACCACATCCTGCAGTGTTCCAATTCAACAATAGTCAGAGCTAGTGAAACCATATTCTGCCTAACTCCTTACTTTCTTTCTTCCCAAGTTTCAAATAGTTGCTGCTGGTATGTGAGGTAAACACTTTTCTTAAAGTCATATGTGTTAGAACACAGAGTTTAAGTTGATAAGTTTCAGCCATTAGTCAATTAAAAATTAAGGGATAACTGATACCATAACATTTTGACTGGGCCTTATTAGCTGATGTCACATCTAGTGTAATGAAACCCTTTGCATGCCATTTAAATTCATCCTTTTCTGATGCTATATTGGCAGTTAATTGAACTGCACTTTGTTTATCTCCTTAAGTACAGAAGTTGGTTTAGTGGACTTCACATTTTACTCTCGTGTAATACGCAATAGAGGGTTAATATTTGGATGTCTTGATTTTTGGTATAACCACAGTGACCAAAGTAATATTATATTTGAAATACCATGTTTACAGGAAATTACAACAATCGCATGGAAGTAGGTATAGTGGAATGAATGATTTTATTACAGTGTAATGCACAACCAGAGGGTTAACGTTCAGGATATCTTGAATTCTTCTTATAACCACTGATAAAAATACAAAGTTGTGCTGGCTCTGTAAACTTCTTTGTACAAGTTGTATAGTAATCCACAACACAGGAGGTTGTCTGAAACATTGTATGTTACATGAATATTCGGAATGTTTTCAGTGGTTGGTTGTAAATTAACAAGCTCAAGAAAGCTTTCTGTAGCCTGTTCCTGAATTGTTACAGAGTATAAACTGCTGTGCCAAATCAATCATTGTTTTATTAGCAGTATAGAGGTTTCATATCAAGGGCAAGCAATAATAATTGCACTGCTTCTTAGACTGCTGCTTTTTGCAGCTGGTTTCTCTGATTGTTCTGGCCTTAATGATATAATTCTTTATGAGGAAGTAGAATGTATGTAATGCTCCAATTCATGCCTGCTGTCCCACTCAGTTTTTAGGCATGTGTTTTCAAAATGTATTAATTGTGCGAAGGATTGTGTAGTTTCTTCAAATTATATTCTTTCCTTGGTGTGTTTACAAGTACATTTTGAATTCATATGCAGTCGTTCAACAATATTATTGTTACAAAGGAAAACGAAGTCCATGAAATGTAAATGAAAGTTTTGATGTGTCAACCTGTATAGTCTATGCACTAAAGGGCATTTATCTTGAAGTGCTGTGGTTAGAGTTCAGTATGTGGCCTAAATAATCAGTATATCTTGGATTCTTGTTGCTTTATTTATTCCTGCACTAAGGTGAATAATTAGTTTATTGGCAACAGCTGTTGCTTGACTGTGTTGTTTCACCTTTTTCCAAAGTAAATATGATGTCAGTTATGAGTATTGTCCCTCTTTTTTACGTGTACATGTTTCTTAATCATATCCCAAAGTAGCAGTTCTTTGTTCAGAATCTGTTGAATATACAAGCCATAGTATTTCAGAATTTCTTGCAACATCCTGCTTCATTGCAATATGTGGTACATGTTCAGAGAGGGCGAAGTGTTTTTAGCCACACTGAATGTGTTTTTGTACATCTTTTTTCCTACAGTGAAGATATATGCCAAAAAAAAAGTATTAGGTATTGGCAAGTAATGCATACTTCTGGAATATGGGCTGAAACATTTATTAGAACTACGAATGTGATTTCAAGCAATGTGACTACCACATGTAATTTAATTAATTAAGTTGCGTGTATTGTAAAACCATGCTGATAATGTCGCCTATGTTTAAAATGATATGGTATCTGTTGACATGGCATAAAGGCTTGAAAATTGTAGCAGGACACCAACTTATTTAAAGCATTGTACCTAGGTTTCTCATACTAGTCAACTCATCTTCGCTCAGGATCTCAGCTATTTCATTCTTTTTTGCAGTGATAACCCTATGTTATTTCCCAAACAAAATTGCCACTATCAGTTAGCCAAATGGGCAGCAAACCAGGTAGGTCTTCTGTGTAGAACTCGGAATTTACAACAAAATTGAAGACGGCAATTCAGAGACGGTTGGAGTGACTGCTGTGGTGGATTGTAGATAGCAAATGTATATACGTAATGTAATTGTAGTGTGGAGACATGAAACGGGGTGTAGTTACTCATCCTGTTGTAAATTAATTGAATCAGGTTATGAGTACAGAGAATTGAAGTTACTACAGAATTTATATATAATGCTATACATTGAGTGATTCCAATCATGTCTATCCCCTTTGCTTTGTTAAAGTATAAATACTAATAATGTTACACCATCCCTGTCCTTGTGCTGCCAAACCGTGTATGTTTGTGGGGAAGAAGCAGAAACATTTTAAAGAAGATTCCATCTCATGCAAAAAATAAATCAGTCCTATCGTTGTGTATTTGTATAGGTGGTGATTTCTGGTTATGTATGTATATAGGTATGTATGTATTGATGTATGTATGTATTTGTGCACGTGTGCATGCATATGTGTGTGTGTATGTATGTATGTGTGTGTCAGTCCTGATTAAGTGTGATAATTGTTTGTAAATTTTTGGTATCTCAGACCAATAAGGGTATCATCAAATGGATTGTCATAAATATTGGAAGTAAAGGGCCTGTATTACAGTGTAGCTCCTGATTTTTGGAAGCATAATTATTGAAAGTCAAGTTTATGGACTTTTTTTATAAAAGCAATCTTTATGTATGAACAGTGAATTATATTATGTGTATCAAATCATCTATGTAAAAATTATATATATATACATACACATACTGATCAAAGAAGGAAGAAAATGTGGATCATACGAAGCATGTTTCAGTTATTTCTTGCCCATCTTGATTCCACTCCATTGCTGTTACCTGTGCGTAATGCTTTGTCCATTAGTGGACACTTTTTGCATTTAGGCGGTTCATGTGAGGGTTTGGGGGCGATCTGCACTGAAATTTGTTAGGTGAGTTTGATTTTGGTTCATGTTAACTCCTCCTTGGGAGGCTAACAGGTCCTCAGCTGGTCAAGAAATTCCCCACATTTTATGGAACCCAAAGGTTTATTACTGCATTCACATGAGCCTCCCAGTGGACTTCCCCTTAACCATTTATATTAATGCACATCCAGCTTTTAAGATGCATAGAGGTAATATGATACTTGATTATTGCATCATACCAGCCTGTAATAAGGGTCTGTTTTAATGTGATTTCTCACCCTCATTTAATAATCCTTACGGTTAGAATTTGTAAGTACCTACTATGATTTTTATCACTGTTTGCTGTCATCATTCCCTGCTAACTTTGTATCTGAATATCCAAATTTTCTCCTTAGCACTTCTTAGAAACTTGGTTTGACATAATTTGATAATTACTAATTATGCTGCATTTAGTGGTAGACTCATATTATCTAGGAAAACAGATACCATCAAGCACTTAACATTTCCCATAGCATGAGGTGTCCATGGAATATGTTTAATTGTTACAACACTCTGCCAAAGTGTAAGCATGTTTTGGCTTGTAAATGTTCAACGTCACACTTCAAGAGAAATGTTTAAACTGTTGGTATCGAAAGAAGGGCAGGGCTTGGATTTTACATCAAAATTACCATCAACAAAACTTATCATAACTTAGACTTTTCAGTGTGTTTTCAGTGCAACATACCAGAAGACATGAATTAAATTAACTGAACATATGTATGGGTCCCCAGAGTGATATCACTTTGATTTAATGACTGCTGCGGTATTAAGCCACAAATACAAAATGGCTCCTATCATTTAGTTTTCTTTAGTCCACTGTTCCATCATCTTTCCATTGAGGTCCCTCACTTTGTTACCAGATATTCTCAATCTCTCTTCTTTTACACAATGTGCCAAATGCAGTATCTTATTTTTTCCTAGCTTGTTCTTGTCACCGGCCACAAGTAGACTGGACTAAATTTCAGTATCTGTAACTTCAGATTTTCATGGAAACCCACTGTTCGAGCAGCATTGTGTTTTTTAACTGTTAATTTACCTTGCAGTCGTTTGAATTTAATTTTTCCTGGTCTTGGCAGCACTTTCTTTGTGGTGATGTCTAGTTTACCAGGTGGTAGGTTGCAAGATATTAGGGTTCTCCTGGGGTGTTGATGGCAATTCAGGGCTCCTGGGGTGTAATGCCTTGTCAACTGGCAAATAAGTTCCTGCAATTCAAAGGAGTCTCCTGCCTCCATCTTCAGGGTCTAGCAGTACAGGTATACCTAGATGAGAAGATCCATATCTTCTGGAATGTTATGCAGTGTCAGTTGGTAAATAATTACAGATGTTTTGGTGATACCATTTTACTGAAGAGAAATATTCCCAATTTTTCACTTACAGCAATTATAAAAATATCAGAAAACAAAATGAAAGTAAAACTAGATGCCACATTGACAGGACTGATAAAAATTAATAAAAGAGTTTGACAGGGCCAACCCCTTTCACCAAATTTTAACATATATACAAATCAGATTATTACAGAATGGAAAAAAGAAGAAGAGATAAAAGGAATCAAAAGTGTCAGGAGATAGATATATTAAGATGCTTTTGTTCATGGTTGACCATGTTACAATGGTGGACTCAGAAGGTGCACTAGAAATTTCATAAAGTGGAGAGAGGTACCGCCGTATATGGAATAAAAATTTCAACAAGCAAAATAAAAACAATGGCTTTTAAGGAAGAGATCCAGTGAGAAGTGAGATTGTAATAAACAATAATATTCAAGAACGGACACTTCCATACCAGAATGAAAAAGATATTACTGTTAAAATATTATAAGGTCTCCAGAAACTGGGACTTACTAAGAAACCTTTAAAACCCTCTCAAGTGTAAAAACACACTGGAGTGAAACTATATTATTTTGACATTACCTACTTAATTATACAGATGCGAAACTTTGCGAATTAGAGAACAGGATGTCAGTGGAAGTGAAATTTATGGGGAGAACGGCAAAATACACATGGCAAGATTACAAAATAAATTAAGACATTTTATTAGAACTTAAAATTAACCCAGTTGTAAAGAAATTTCAAAATTACAGGAATAAATTGGAGCATGTTTGGTGAATGCGCAGACCACACTTCATTATGAAAATATCAACCATGTGGGAAATGAAGTGAAGGTCGCCCCCATAAAAAACTTCTTGACTGTCAATGTGACCGGAAGAGGTCATGAGGCCTAAATCCGTGCAGGCTATGTGATGATGATGATTGTGGCGGTGTACTACCTCCACTTTCAGGGTCTACCATTGTACTCTTCTTAAACTGCCATACCCTTGAACTAATTGCAGTACATTCCTCAGGAACGTAGGTAGACATTCATCAGTCGACAAAGAACTGAGAATGGTGGGATGAGGGTACCTTTTCAACTGATTTTAAATATCTAGTTTCCTCACCATGACCGTCTACATGTTACTGTAATGTGGTTATAACGCCCATGCGAATCTTGAATTGTGCGGGCTTACATGCAGTTGTACCACATTTACGTACGTCAAAGTTTCCCTCTGTTAGCCCATTTCATACGACGCGCACAATAACCCAAACAAACTGGAAACGGAACAGTTGAGGGAATTCAACAATAGTTGTTCAAGCAATTGAATTTCACCATATGTAAGTGGGGACATTGGTACTCACAGACTAAATGAGAAACTGGATGGCATACTGCGGTCAACTACAGTAGTGCCATCTATACACCACCCGCCATACAATTCATTCAAGATGGCAAAAGGAATGAAATGGATAAGTGTGAGGTTAGGAGGATGTGATGTGTGTAGTACATGTTGGTGACTCTGAATGATTCTTATTTACCTACAAGCGTTGCGCCACGAATGTAACATCAAAGGTTACAATGACATTTACAGAATATATTACATCCTTATCAGATAATCCGTATTTTGGTGCAGGATTTGGGCTATTCGGACTTGGCGCTGGAGCAGCTATACTGAGGAAGGGGTTTCAAGCCTCTCTTATTTTATTCCGACGTCATTATATGATCACATTAGAGGTTCCTTGCCGGGATAAAAGCTACCAATGGCTCCTTCAGTGGATAACAGAAAAAGGCGCCCGTCAAACACAACATCTCAGCGTTGAGACAAGTTTTGAACAGAAAGATACAGGTCTGATTAAAACAAAGTATGATTTCATTCCCAGCGTGGGAACGCACTTTTTTAGGTAACTTTTGTTTTAGTGCTGTCTGTTGCTGTCATAGACACAGAATGTAAACAGTGGCCCCAGTTAAAATATGGGCGATTGATGTTTGTTCGCCACCCTTAAGTCCTTAACATCAGCGCACAGTTCTGGTGCTAGTTTATTTGTCAGACATTTGGAGCATTACCCTTACGAATGATCCATCAGTTAAAATGCTTTTTTACAATTACAACATGAGGTCATCTATGGGATTAACTTGCAGGTTTTGGTTAAATCATGTATTCCTGTATCTACCAAAAATTGTTTTGAGCTCTGAGGAGATGATGTTTCAGATTCATGTATAAAGCAGTATAATTTCTAAACAATTAGTATTTATTCTGTTTCTGTACAGCATAAAACATGTTTTGTAATAAGAGTAGATTGTAAATATGTTTTAACTGAGTTATGTTGATTCTTTTATTAGTTTCTTCATCTTGTTAATCATATTGTGGTAAAACTAAAGAAATCCCCTGCTCCATTCTTTTAATGTATTATACATAAATGTTGCTAGTCAGCGTACACATGTCTCATCCAAAGTATTCTTAACTGAAATACAACTAACATAACTGACTGAAAATTGCTTAAAGAATAAAGTAGTGTTGTGAGAGCTGAAGTAATTGCAGGTGTGACTGTGAACATTACTGTGTCCTGTTATTTGACAGTCTGTGTTCTAGTGAGTATTAGATGGCATGGTGTTCCATCCTAAAATATGGTAATCCTAATAGTAAAATAAAATAAATCATACACGAACTAAACTTGCCGTCCTAATCTTGCAGAAACAAATGATGTGGCAACTGGTTAGTTTTTAGCAAACTGCGTGCCTTGCCTATCATGCAAAGCATAATTGGGCATGAATATCTTGGCACCACAAAATCAGAACCTTAGTTCAGTTTTCTACACTGTAGAGCCATATATGTTTTTCATGTTATGCAGGTATGGAGGTACTTGGATTCGCGTTGAAAGAACAAGAGAGCAACAAACACTTGATCTTCATATGGGGGTGCCATGGGAGACTGTCACTCTTACTGCATTTGGAAGGAATAAGCAGATGTATTTCAGTATATTGGAGGAAGGTATGTAGTGCATAAAATCGGGGATGTGTTGTCAAAGTTTTAAATATCAGTTCCGTCATACATGCAGTAACCCATCAAAGTACATATAAGTTGCATATAGCAACTGCTTTAATTCTCCAACATGTTTGATATATCATATTGTCAACAGGGAGGGTGGGGGGGGAGAGAGAGAGAGAGAGAGAGAGAGTGTGTGTATAAATAATAATAAATTTTTAATTCTATGTCTATAGGTGGGGTAATTTGACGTAAAATCCTGTTGGATGTCATATATCCCATTTTCTGTTTGATGAGTTCATCAACATTTTTGTAATGATCGTCAGGACGAAATACAATACTATATAAACTACTACTATAAAATTACACATATGTACTTGTGTCTTCTTATCCTGCTTCAGGTATTAGAATTTTCAGTGAACTATTTAAAATTCTAAAAAATAGTATCCACTAATTGGTTGCATATTAAGGATTTCTGACTATCATGTCCCTAGACACACCTATATAGGCTCAGATCATATCATGTGATCTGTCACTGATCTGCTGTATGGTGTAGGATAGTTCAAAGTAACTAGAACTCTGTGTTAGGCTGGAGGTCTACTTACATATGCAAATCACAAGCTAGATTGATGCTTCACCATGAGAATAAAACCAACAAGTTCATATGAATATATATGAATTTAGTACATTGTAATCATTATGAACCTCATACATGTTTTGGTCACCTTTTGTGGCCATCGTCGGGGTGGTGTTTTTTTAAAGGATATGTACAAAGACAACTAAGCCAATGTAATAAATTCATATATTTTCATATGCACGTATTGTTTTTTTGTTTTTTTTTTTTTTTTTTTTTTTTTTTTTTTTTTTTTTTTTTTTTTTTTTTTTTTTTTTTTTTTTTTT
>Ga0123357_10006534_pt1 | contig 14256 bp, 6 predicted proteins | sample TergutEmb28metaG_FD_89873 | JGI IMG/M metagenome (GOLD analysis project Ga0123357, IMG submission 89873) | Embiratermes neotenicus P4 segment gut microbial communities from Petit-Saut dam, French Guiana - Emb289 P4 | ecosystem: Host-associated > Arthropoda: Insects > Digestive system > Gut ... | reverse complement strand
GGGCGCCCCGCGCCGAGGGTTGTGGCGGAGCCGACCTCGCCACTGCCGCCCCCCCCATTTTGGGAAAACCGAGTTCAAATCCGAACCCCGAAATCAGGGCAGGGTGGTTATGCCCCCCCCCCCCCCCTCCCCATAGCTTCAAGCAAATATCCCGTTACCACCTCAAATTACGCTACAACCGACTCTTTCCACTACCTTTAGGGAGAGGTTAAGAGTGGCTTTTAAGCTCCGGCCGCTTCACCCCCAGGAAAAGAACTCCCGGTTCTCAATAGGAAGCTGAACGGGCCTCAGAGCGTGTCTGGTTACTGTGACGAAGAGAAAAAAACTGCTGCCTGTGCAAGAAATCGAAGCCAATTCCTCAGTCGTTCAACTCATAGCCTAGCCACTATATCAGCTGAGCTATCCCGACTACCATAATGATAAAATTCCTGGCATGTGGTAGGCATGGGACAGAAGAGAAGCTCAAAGAAGTCTTGGTACAAGAATCCAAAGGAAGGAACCACTTGGAGGACATATACGTATACGAGAGGATAATATTAAAATGGATCTTAAATAGTCTAGATTTACCTGACTCAGGGTTGGGAGCAGTGGCGGAGAAACACGCTTAGAAATTTGGTGGCAATACCTGAAAGAAACAAGACGCATGCACGACCTAGATTTAGATGGGAGGGCGTGTATTGGAATCATATGGCTCAGGTCGGCATGTTGTGAATACGGTCATGAATTTGATGTGTATTGGACCGTGCATCATCTTGGTAACTGAAGAATAAAATCCAACTAGATGCCACTTATTACTTCATTATGCTTATGTTAGGCTCAACATGTTTCGGGCACCATTATGCCCATCATCAGGAGCTCACGACGATAGCGTTGGTTACCACATAGGCCGTCTGGTTCTGTAAATATGTATGAGGTAGCGTTAGTGTTAGTTTTGGTATTTGTGGTGTGTATTAGGTGCGAAATTATTTGTAGTATTTTTTTTTGTCGAATGATCATAGTTGGTAGAAAGTGTGCCTTAATTTTTAACAGTTATGATTTTCATGATGAGCATAATGGTGCCCGAAACATGTTGAGCCTAACATAAGCATAATAAAGTAATAAGTGGCATCTAGTTGGATTTTATTCTTCAGTTACATTCATGAATCTTCGGCTGCTATAAAACATATGAGTAGAATTTCTTGACAGAATGGGGCTATTGTCTTCTCTGGAAGAACTTTAATCAATGTAGTTTGTTAGCATAGCAGTAATCGGCATATACCGCAGAGCTATTCTACTTTTCTTGCAGGCCTGGCAAGACTATAAGAAGCGCTGCAGCCTGCTCGTCATCGCATCCTGAACAGTTACCAGCACTTGTTAGATGGGGAGGTGAGTGTACCAGTGACGTCAGATGTACCGTTCTTTTTCATGACATAGCGTGTTTTCGAAGACCTGAGCAGCACCACCGGGAAATCTTCGACTGCGTGAGGAGAGCGATGATGGCCACTAAGCAACTCAACAAGCACTGTTCTTTCTTTCCATCATGTCAGCCACAGAATACACGCGAAGATCGCTCCTTCGTGCAGGCGCGCACGTTAGGCTTGGACAAGCTGCGCAGTCTAGAGTTTGGGGTGCCCTTTGTCCTTCCGACTCGCGTTTCTTCACTAACCTGAGCATATTTGAAATTCTCACGAAGATGCAGACTCGAATCGTGTTCTTATGAGTTACAACATTCTGTAGTTCGGCATATGGCTCATTACGTGAATCGTAAATAAGGTCCCGGCAGACAGGAGAGACCCGAAGATTAGAGGGCCTCCAACCCAATAGAGTACTAATATTTCCCGTGTTTCTTTTTCGGACTGAATTCCATTCTTCTCATTATAAACGGTATTCTGTATCCCTGTTACGAAACCTCGGATTAACTTCGCTAATAATTATAAGTGGGGTACGGGGGCTTTATGGAATGACGAGGGCCCCACCGACGGGTTATAATACACCAGTTTTATCTTCCTATAATCTAGTATGTGGAGACCGCAGTGTTCAAGAAACGTACTCCTCTGTTCTGAAGAGAAAGAAAGTATGCTCCTTCGAAACCTCCTCCAAACTACAGACATCCCGTTGTAATAACATATAAGCTATTTAAATAACTCGCCAATCACAATTAATTTAATTGCTTTCAGAATTTAGTATTCATGACGGCATGTTTCGGTCGTCCTGGCCACATTCAGGTAATACGCAATATACAAAATACTTGGGATGATAGAGAACTTTAGTCTTCTGCACGAAACAGAAATTCAGTTGTGACTGACGGGTTATTTCAATATATCACACGGTGTCAAGGTAAAGGTAAGGAAGTCCCGTTACAGGCCTGGAGTGGCCCAGAGGGTTCCAGGAAGTTAAGGTTCCCAAATTTCATGACAACGGCACAGGATGGTGGTAAGTTTGTCAACCTTACGCACCGGCTACCTTAACCCCCAGGAAATATTCCTGGATTTTATGTCAATGAAAAATTCCAATGACACCAGCTGGGATCGAACCAGCAACCTTCCGATTTATAGCACAGCACCTTAACCACTGTGCCACCGCTATCACGTGGTATGCATGTTGAAATATTCAACGACACTTTCATTATGGCAGTCCATACGGTGTCGAATGACAGGATAGCTGACAGAGTGCGACGAATTTTGGTAAGATGCAGCCGTGCGCTATGTAAAGTACTATCTCTGTGTATGCCAGTACGGACGGAGGAAAACTAAGATGGACAATATGACAGATGGTTTGCCTAGCAACATTCGACACACGTATGTTCTGAACAGAAGTTCACGGCGATACCGCTAGGCGAGACGGTATTGTAATTCATAAAGCCACAATATAAACTTGAAACCATAAACGTTCTTTGAAAACTGCAAATCTGTTATCAGAATGTTGCCACCGAAACTTGATCCACGTTTGAGGAACAGATTGCATGGCCTCGTTTTATTTTACACCCGCCACATCTCGTCGGTAAGTCAGCAGCAGACTGCAAAAGCCGCATGTCATAACTCTGGCTTATCCTGAAATTAAGAGTCCATTACACTGGGCATGCAAATTTGTAGGACATCATCATCATCATCTTTCATGGTGTTGGGCCACTTGTTGACCCCTTCCGGTCTCACGTATCCAGAAGTCTCTTCAAAGGTCTATTACGATTCCTTCTGCCAGTTGGGGAGTAGTATTTCATTACCCTGGGTAATCTATTTCGAGGCATTCTATTTACATGTTGTATCCAGCTTCTCTTGTATTCCAGTAATTTGTCCAAAATTTGTGTTGTTTTTAACTCCTTTGCAATTTGTGCATTTGTTTTGTAATCTGTACAAGTGTTTCCTGTATTTCATCTCTGCTGCTGTTATTCCTCTGGCATCACTTGTTTCAATGATTCGTAAGACAGTAACATTACATGTGAGGTTATTAATGAGGCATCATGAAAATTACAGTCTTCTAGGTTATGGCGCCGCGTGGTTTGGTAAATAGATACCGAAGATCAAGAGAAATGACGTTTACTGAACAGGCTGGCTTAGCGGAAAGGCCAAAGACCTCTATTCTCAACAAAACTTGGTTCGAATCTCGGTCGGGCCATTGGCCGGGGTTTACGGTGAATTTCCTATACATTTTCGGGAAAATTCCGAGCTAACATTGCACTCGATATTACATCATCACCGCGTCTGTCCGTATTCTTCCCATTTCATATCCATTATCTTTATTCCACACATGATGCCAGCGTCGTTAAATAAACAATAAACAAATAAAACAATGAGTTAATCTTTTAGTGGACAATGATAATCATGATTTTGGGCTGTTAACTTCAACGTTTCGTCTACACACAAAAAAAGTAAAGCAGTCCCGTTACAGGCCCGAGGTGCCCAGAGGGTTCCACGCCGAAATTAAGGTTCCCAGATTTCGTGACAACAGCACAGGATGTGGTACATTGTCAGCCTTACGCACCGGCCGCCTTTACCCCCAGGAAATAATCCTGGTACTCATTTCTGTTGGAGGTTAATTTGACCCCAGGGCCATAGTTTATCAATGAAAAATTCCAATGACACCAGCTGGGATCGAACCAGCGACCTTCCGATTTGTAGCACAGCACCTTAACCACTGTGCTACCGAGGTTCTGCCGTCTACACAAAAGGTTTCTTAAATTTCAATTTGTTCTCAAAACGAACAGTTATCATTCTCCTGAAATCAATTAGCCGAATGAGTTTTGTAACACAGGGGAAGTGTTCTCTGTGTGAAACGACTTCAATTTCATTGTCATTCATTAACTAAGCCTGTAAATTTGGTGGACAGAAGGGCAGTTGGGGTAAGTTCCTCTGCGACTACTTCTGTTCTCTTCTGCCACTATCATTCACATTTTTTCTTGACAGTGTTTTTCACCAGAAAGACAGTCAGGCGAATTCTGGAAAGACACCAGCAAATCAATGCTACATTTTTTTTTTTATTTTCGCCTGTCCAAGGATTAATTTCCCACTACATTACGAACAAACTGACTGACAAAAATAACGTAGGCCTATGTGAAATAAACGTTAGCTTTAATGATACATACACTGAAGAACAATAACAATGTATTCGGATCATGGACAGTCAAGAAAGGCAATGCGTAGGTCTGCGGTCGCTCGCTTGCTGGAATTGTGGGTTCGAATCCTGCCGGCGGCATAGATGTCTCTCTCTTGAATGTTGTATGTTATCAGGTAGAGATCTCTGCGTGGGGCTTATCACTCTTCCAGAGAAGTCCTACCGATTGTGGTGTGTCTGAGTGTGATCGTGAAGCCTCGACAATGACAAGGGCCCTGGCCCACTAGGTGCTGGAGTGCCATGAAAGAAAGTAAGAAAGGAGCCCCCACAAAATAGCCTAAAATGGGAGATATTTCCACCCTCAGTGCGTCCTAAGCAACAGTTCTAAGAGTTTAACAGTCTTGTCACACTGGAGGTTTAAAGACCCTTAGCCTGCCGTACGAAACAAGATACTCAGCTGTACGTTTTGATAAAGTTTTTCTCGAAAGTCTAGACCGGCTCTGGGGTCCATCGAAGTCTTTTCCCCCGGGGTAAAGCGACCTGGGCATGAAGTTGACCCCTCACCTCAAACGAGAGACTGGAGCTGTATCTCTATTCCCCCCCGCCCATATGCTTTCAATGCCTGGAAAGGGACACCTTCGACATATCATTTCTTTCTAGAACGAGTTCTTGCCTGTCCAAAGACGCCAGAATGTCAGTCGTTCACAAAACTGTGTACTGTTAATATTTCAGTAATTTGTCGACATTTCCGTCACAAATGATTTCGAAATAGAATTTCAAAGAATAGAGCAGTCCATGTCGTCCAGCCTCGCAACCAGCTTCTACGGGATGATTTTTCTCTGAATATCAAAATGTCCGGACGTAACGCTGGTCATTCGCCTTCGAAATTTAACACTGGATCATTCAACCAAAACACTTTATCCTACAGAGAATGCCAGAAATAAAAACAGGAAATAGAAAGGACGATACGCAACCCCCTTTTAAAATATGTTCTGGAAAATGTTTCTTTTTAGCGTATTTGTCACACTTACGACAGGATAAACTTCCTGTGTTCGTGTTTCGTTCGCTTTTCTGTTTTAAAACAGTTATTTGTACAGGGTTCAAAATGGCGGCCTTACAACACCGCCTATCTAAAAATTGGAGGTGAGTCATTTCCTCCATTTCACGTTGTCACAGTAACCGCGATATGACTCTGCAGAGAATCACGAACAAAAGAGACTTATTGAATTATATGGAGTCAGAGTTCCGAATTACTTGCACGACCTTTTATGCTGCAATCACTGTTCGTCAGATATTTTTCATCTCAATAACTGTCAGTTATAGGCAGCCCTGTATTAGAGGTCTCCGTTCTGTGGGGATACTGTGCAGTCTCACTGGGTGACTTGTCAGGATTAACCGAGATCTGAACTGCACAGCTGCGAAAGCCCAATAAACCCGAAAATCTGTAGGAAATGCAAAGAATAATTCAGACAAATTATGGAACTGAAGGCAACGAACCCGTCACACGGACTGAAGCATACGCCTACGTGGTGGTGCTAGCTAAGTGATTCCACTGCGCGCTCACCAGTTCGCGCCACCAGCCCGTGTCAGCCAGATAACGATGCCACTGTCTCACATCGCTACACTAACATCATCACCAGAGTCCGCCACTAACGCGTCACGAACCCTACGACTCAAATTCCACCATTCCGACAAGAACAGTACGGTCTCCACCAGATATCACTACTAATCTCTCTCGAGGTAGACAAGTCGGTTTCACATCCTAATGCACACACGATTCAATTTCAAATCCTCACATTGCTTTATTAATTTTGTTGTCTGTCTTGTGAAAGGTCCATAGTCTTTTCCAAAGCCAGTTCTCAACAGAATGCGATCTAGTGCTTCCTCTTTCAGTTTCCAGTATCCTCTCTTTTCCTTCAGGTCATCCAGTAGCTGCTTACGTCCTCCTCCTCATCTTCCCATTACTGTTATCCTTCCCTTTATCTTTCCTTCAATCATGTGTTTTAGAACGCAGTTCCTATGCAAGATGTGACCAATCCAGTTAGCCTTCCTTCTTTTTATTGTATGTAGGATATTCCTCTTCCGTGTGATTCTACACAATACCTCATTTCACACACAATCAGTTCATCCAATCTTCTCCATCCTTCTTCAGCATCACATTTCAAAACTTTTCAGGTATTTCTGATCTACTTTCCAAAGAGTCCAAGTTTCAGCACCATACAAAGCAGTGCTCCAAATGCAGCACTCAATGTTTATTCCTAAATATAAGTTCAATTTGTTGGTAAAAAGAGCCTTCTTCAAATCCTCACTTATAATTTTCAGGAAGATTGGCCCGAAGTGAAATTTTAAATGTAGTTTTCTTTACATATGCAGCATGCAAAATACATGTAAGCCTAAGCATATTCATAATAAACAACATAAAATATGAAATTCTTTGCACCAGTCTCAAAATTTGCTTACCAATCTTATACCTCTGACATTTATTGAAAACAAAACTGAATCAAATTAAAAACAGTTATGCAGAGTACACCAACAAGTCAGCATACTGACTTGAGGGTGGCTGTCAGCATCTGGTGCAACAGGATATATGCCTGGTTTGTATTTTGCTGCTAATCCTGCTTACTCTGAAGTTCAAATGTTCACTGACTTGGCTGAATGTGTGATGTTGCACACCCCATAAAAACATGTAATTCCACTACCACTGGCTAACGCATGGAGCCACATCTCCATGCCTTCATCCTCACATTGCTCCAGTCCTTACATCTTATGTCACTAGCGTTCTGTGCACATGACGTGTCTCAAAGTGATGTGATCTCATATTTTTGTGCTTGCATTCATTTATTTATAGCATGTTCAAAGCAGGCAGCTACCATTAATACAAACCAATAGTATTATGCAGACACTGCAGTTGTTCCTATTTGAGCTGTTCAAAATGTCAGCTATTATTACCCAAATTTGATCTGAAATACCAGAGCACGGAAGTGCAATGTGCCAACATTACACTGCATTGTCCTGTACATGTTCTGTTGTGCCTGTAAGCAAATTTAATTGCAATTGTGCTATAATGTCATTATGTTTTGGTACTTAATCCTGCCTGGTCTGTGACAGATTGCATGCCAGTCTTGTCAGCATCAGTTGTTTTTAGTATTTACTGTGAGACAACTACTGTCACCTTCCATCCCACACAAAAAATAAACATACCTTATTTCATTAAAAGCTGAAAATAGGCAAATTATTTTTAGAAAGTCAAAACTGTTGATGTGAAATATTGACTTAATTGCATAACATCAAGTAAGGAATTACCACTACTTGCTGCATAATAACCCAGAAGGGTGCAGCTATCATTTAATACGTTCAGAAGGAAGCAAAGCCAGTAGAAGGTTTCAATACAATGGGATTAATAAGTTCCAGGGATAATAACACATTTATATGTAGAAAATATTACTCAAGTCTGCCAGCTCAGAACATTGGTTTCAGAGTATACTGTGATACCACTTAACCTTGAAGAATTTCAACTAAGTCTGAGCAATGACCTGTGTTAGACAACTTTGTAAATCCATCACATTTTGGTCTGTGATGTACATCTTATACTTATTAACCGTAAATCACTATTCCATTCTGATCAATTGTGAAGCAATGTTGCTCAGCTTTATGCAGATGCAACAGTATGCAGATATTTATTAACTGCAAAGCTACTCTACGTGTTTCGGGTGTCACAGCACCCATCATCAGGAGTACTAAAAACAGTAACCGCAGCCTCCGGTGCAGGTCATAATACTGGTGCAGCTACTTCCCTCCAACGTGGCCTGATCGGGACTGGTTTGTGCAAGTCAAATTGCACAAACCAGTCCCAATCAGGCCACGTTACAGTTTTTAGTACTACTGATGATGGGTGCTGTGACACCCGAAACATGTAGAGTAGCTTTGCAGTAAATAAATATCTGCATACTGTTGCATCTGGTTGGATTTTTATTAACATATTCCACGTAACTTAACTGCGCACTGTGTATAAGAAGCTCTAATCCATAATTCTGTACACAGTGTAGACCTAGAGTGAGAAAAGCAAATGTTCCATCCTACCATTTTTCATGTGGGTATGAGGTGAAATTCTCTATTATTTTTCTGAATTGAACAGCATTTAAAATGTAGTCACTATGGTTGCTACAGTCAGCTGCACCACTCTTCTCTTGAGAGATAAGGTGAAAGATAGGAATGTATCTGCTCAAGTAAGCACACAGATTTTTTAATTTCAATAATTTTCCAACAAGATGTGACTGTATTCAGTTTATTATACTTCTGTAGGCAGCTCTACATGTTTCAGGTGTTGACACCCATCATCAGGAGCTGGTACAGCTGTAATTGCAGCTTCTGGTACTGGTCAACTGCAATGAATAAAATATGCTGCTACTAATATATATTAGTAGCAGTTCCTGATGATGGGTGTCAACACCCAAAACACGTAGAGCTGCCTACAGAAATATAATAAACTGAATACAATCACATCTTGTTGGACAGTTATTAAATTTGATTCATGATGCACAGACCCATGAATATAAAATTTAAGCACAGAGATATTAAGGTGTATGTGTGAGTGGAGGTACAGTGTCATGCATTCTTAACCTTGGCACTATCTGGAGGTGTGATCAGCTTTCACACATTGGCAGCTTTAGCCTCAGGGAAGAGATTCTAGCAGCCACTGGGTAGAAGGCTTGGTCACCTGCAGGGCCAGTTTGGATGCTTTGGAGAAGAGAAAAGCATGACTGCCACCTTCAACATATCATCAACTCTCAGTCTGTTCCAGTCCATACAAAGCACAAAAGTAAAATTCATTCTAATGCAAGTTGTAATGGATATGTTAAGGGGTATCCCAGATACATGTGTTGCACTTGGAACTTCCAGTGTTTTGGTATTTTTGTATTGTGCACAGTAAAAGGAGGGACAGTAAAACACACACCTAAAATTTGAACTAAAACACTAATTCAAGTTGACCAAGTTACAGTATGAACACAGGAACAGATAGACAGATTTAGTACAAGGTAGCTGACTGACATGAACCATAACATAATTTTCTTCTTGAATGGGGACTTCTATAGGACAGCCATAAAATGATTTGTTACACGAAGATTGTAATATCTAATATTCATAATATCAGTAAAAAGAACCACTAAAAGATGCAGGCATATATATGGTGTGAAGAAGGAAAAGCAGGAACAAAAAATGTGTTACAGAGAACTTATTCATCTGTTTGTACTGAGACAATTCATGACTCTCCTTCTTGTTAAAACAGAAGAATATTGATGCACAGCTCTTGCCTTGATATACCACACATATGGAACATCTTTAAGACAAGTAAATTCTCCAAGAGTTTATAACCCTGTATATTTTTTCATTACAATAGGAATGTTCAAGCAGGTGATGTGTCAGCTGCTAAAGATGAAAACACATGTACAGCCCAAGAAAACCAAAACTAGCATCTGAAAATCCACTTCCAGTTCACATAAATGTGACTACGATGTGCACGAATCTTTACTCAGCAAACTCCTGAGGATGAAGTGGGCAAGGTGCAATGAAGCATAACAGTCATCATTGTTGGACACATTTCCACTTCAAGAAAAACATGTGTATTTCTGCTGAAAATTAGTCCACTTTGTCTGCATAGAATGAAGTAAAAATAGTTGAAAAGAAAAAAGAAAATGGCGAAGCTCAGTGCAATTGATCTTTATGTTTGCCATGAATATTATGCAGAGAATGTGTTGAGAGTTTGATGGATAAAAATAATTAATCTGTAGTCAGGAAATATTTGTGTACACCCTAAATATTACCCTCCTTCCCTGATGCCTGTGTTTAGAATATTCTTATGAAGTGTTTGAATAAAATTGTTGCAGATTACAGTTTCGAAATATTTTCTTCAAACAGGAAGTTTAAATAAATTGCAAGGATATTAAGTTAAGAAGTGCTGCATGACACACATGCAAATACAAACCACAAGTAAACTCCTCACTGGAATGAAAACTTTAATGCCACAGAGCCTGGTAGCTAGTAATAGACTTACAGAATTCAAACTAACTGATTTCAGTTCTACTATAGCTTATTCAGTATTTTACTTAAACAGAAATCAATTTCTTTTACAAGTAATGTTGTAAAGTCCTAACATTCTTGCCAATTTCATTATTTATTTATACAAGCCAGCAGTCATAGTAATCTTTTGCACTTAATGTGAACACCTTATTGTGTATATCAGTGTCTTCAGTGCATATGAACAAAATGTACTGGTGTCTTCTGTATGAATTAAATTGCTACTAATTTTATCTGTTATTGTTAAGTGACAATTCTCACATGTTGTGTTATAAGTGTAATTATACAATTTGTGTTTATGTAAGTTCAGAACCAAGTAAGAAGAAAAAGAGTGTTGTTATGTTTTGTTAAAACTGACTGTTACAATGTGAGTTATTCATGAGGAGATTATGCAAAAATGCTTCTTTTCTCTCTGTCATCCTCACATTTCATGGGTCATTCCAAATGTACCTGCCAAGTTGTCACTCAGTGATAGAAAGAAAGCACACATAAGTACTTAACCAAACACTCCTAAATGAATGTCAGTTTTTCCATCAAGTGATGAATGGACACATGGCCTAATTTACACCACTTATTCAGAAATCCTATCTTGGACACATAACATGGAGGGCAAAGAACAAAACCTTACAAACTAATGGTAAAAAAATATGCATATAGTAGGCAACTTGACCTTGGAAGATCAAAAATGAGATGGCTGGATGACGTTTCCATGGACCTGAGAAAGATGGGCATAAACGAATGGAGAATAGAGCAAGGGACCGAGAGGCTTGGAGGCATATTGTAAAGGAGGCCAAGGCTCATCCCGGGCTGTAGTGCCACCAAAGAAGAGAAGGCAACCTGACCTTACCCCCTGCAGTCCTGGTGGCTACTGCATCAAAAAAAAACAAAAACAAAGTTGCCTGGCAGGGTATTATTTTATCATGACCATCCTGGGGTCAAACTGACATCACAAGATCATGTTGGTGCTATGACTTACCTGATTTGCTGCCTGTTTTCCTCAGGATGGTTCCTAACCTCATAACAGTTCAGTTGACACTGTTTGTTGTTTGAGTGTTACATTTCAGAATGTGCTTAGCTCCTCTTCAGTTGGTCCCAGGTCCAGAGTGCCACCACAGATATAGACATTGCTGTAATTACTTGTTTGTTGCCACAGTTGACCAAACCAACGCTCATGTCACAACACTGAATAGAAACACTTTCAGAGTCACTGTTGCAGGTGACAAGACAAATGCACATGTCAAAGCACTTTATCTTAAATATTCAGAGGGTCGTTGCAGTCATTAAACCAAAACACTAAATTGCAGTGTTTTCACAAACACACACACACAAACACAAATTCCTATGCAGAAAAACTCCTGAAGTTCCAGTTGTATGAAATTAATTAGTGAACCTCCTTGCCAATTGCTTGTTTTTTCTAACATCAACATTGCAAAACGTCACATTATGCAGCATGTGATATGAACAGTTGTAAGCAAAATTCTTGCTTTTGGGAAAACGTTTTCTTTTAAACTTGATTTCAGGTTAGTTTTCAGTTTGTAAACCAGACAATATCATGTAAATTACCATCATCATCATGCATGCTATTTATGTATGACTTAAATAGAACTGAGTTTATGCACACATTTCTGGGCAATAGGAACAGAAATAACTTTTATATACATAGTCCTAAAAGACACTTTTAAAACGATATTTGCAAAGTAAACAGATTTCTTTTCAATAATTCCACTCTGTCTCTGTAGTTAGTAACTGATATAAGAGAGATGATAAATGTGCATTTAGATACAGGTTATGCTTGTACTGATTGAATGTTAAAATATATTCAGAAATATGCTAACATTTTAGCCATTTTCAATGCACATCAGTTCATTAGACTTACAATTATCTATCTAAATATATTAACAGCTTTGTGTTTTACTGACTAAACATACAAAAGATCCTGCATTATGTGTGTGGCTTCCACATGATTCTCAGAATAATCCATGATTATTTCCCTCAGTAGGAATACCAACCGCTTAGTCATAAAGGAGAAGATGTGTTTCATGAGAACCAGGAACTGAGTTTTTAATTATTATTTGTGTGAAGTTCAGGCAGATAATCAAGCATCCTGTCTTACTGTGAACAGAATATTGAGCAAATTTCTGAAATATTCATGATAATATCTTTCTGATTATTGCAGTGGTTAAATTAAGTATGTTAAGTGTATTTCAGATGGCTAACATGTTTTAAGTGAAAAAACTTCAAGTAAGCAGATAATAGTGAGGACAAAGGCATAATGGTTGGATAATATCAAGATGAATGTGAATAAAAATCCAACAGATGCAACAGTATGCAGATATTTATTCACTGCAAAACTACTCTACATGTTTCGGGTTTCACAGCACCCATCACAGTCCAGATCAGACCATGTTGGAGGGGAGTAGCGGTACGTACAAGTAGTATGACCTGTACCAGAGGCTGCGGGTACAGTTTTTAATACTCCTGATGATGGGTGCTGTGACACCCAAAACACGTAGAGTAGTTTTGCAGTGAATAAATATCTGCATACTGTTGCATCTGTTGGATTTTTATTCACAGTGAATTATGATGCATGGAACCATGAGATTAAAATCAAAATGAATCATAGTAAATTAAGTGTCTCAAGTACCAGGTCCAATAACATACTTTGTTTTAACAGCGCTGTATGTTAAGTTCTTTTACCAGCACAGATATTTTGGTTTTCTATTAAATGTCAGGGACACACCATGTGATAGGAGTTGCAAAGTGACTGTGACACTCATCAGAGGGAGCAACACCTGCACTGACTTACACAACTCTAAAATACTGCATTTACTCAGCAACAAACCCAAAAAAACCAAGGAAAACTTCATGAAAACCAAGGCCACACATACAATTTTAATTATAGGGTCTCTTGTATTTTTTTTTTTTAATTTTCAGAAGAAAATCACATTAATCTGATATTCAAGAATGTCTTAGTCGGAAAGATATTTAAAATTGTTCTATTTTCAGAATATACTGGAAGGGATAATGAGAAAGTTGACAGCAAGCAACATCTGTTTAAAAAAATGCCCATTATGTTTTGGTACTTGGTGATATATTATTGTAGCAAACCAGCAGAAATTTTAGGAGGTATGAAAAATCCTGGCAGAGAACAAAAGTTATGACACTTACTGATTTAGAGCAGTTTCAATGAACACATCTCAGAATGGCTGAGAACAAACACCAGAACATCCTGATCCAGTAAAATCACGTTGGAATTTAATTTTTTTGTTTTGAACAAAAACAACACAACTTCAGATTAACGAAGAACGACGAATATGGAGTAGGCGTCACAAGGACAGTTATTATGGAAGAACCACCATAAGTTGCATAATTTGATTTGAATGAACTCAGTAACTACCTTGGCTGGGGGGAGTGGGAGGGAGGGGGGGAGGGATTTGCTGGAGGGTAAAGCTGAACACTACTGAACGTTTAAACTTTAAACGATTAACTTATACAGTTTGAAGAAATCCAACGAGATGCAACAGTATGCAGATACAGTCAAACCTCGGTTCACGAACGCCTCGGATCATGAACAATTCGGTTTACGAACAAATTTTCCGAACACAAAGCGTCTCGGATGACGTACTGTGTCTCGAGTTACGAACACGCAAGCCG
>Ga0123357_10006533_pt1 | contig 14257 bp, 5 predicted proteins | sample TergutEmb28metaG_FD_89873 | JGI IMG/M metagenome (GOLD analysis project Ga0123357, IMG submission 89873) | Embiratermes neotenicus P4 segment gut microbial communities from Petit-Saut dam, French Guiana - Emb289 P4 | ecosystem: Host-associated > Arthropoda: Insects > Digestive system > Gut ... | reverse complement strand
GCATGTTTCGGGTGTTGACACCCATCATCAGGAGCTCGTACAACTGTAAATACAGCTTCTGGTATTGATTAACTGGATCTACTAACATCTGCTCTCGCTGTTGAGTTCCAACTCAACAACAAGAGAGGATGGTAGTAGATTCGGTTAATCAATACCAGAAGCTGTAATTACAGCTGTACGAGCTCCTGATGATGGGTGTCAACACCTGGAACATGTAGAGCTGCCTACAGAAATGTAATAAACTGAATAAGTCGCATCTTGTTGGAAAATTATTAAATTCATGACAAAGGAGTTATAAAAAATAGAACACTTTAACTCAGCAGGTAACAACCAAAACAGAAACAAGGAGAAAATTATTACATAAAAATATGAACACTGATCAGTGCACTTCAATATTATAGGTCAGTAAATTACAAATGCATTTTAAAATACTGGAAACAAAATATCTTTTACACAAGAGTGGAGTCAAATGTTAAAGTGTTGCAGTAAATAGGGACGTTACGTATACAGTATGTAATTACATAAGTATGGTTATACTGTGAATAAGGAAAAACATAAATTTTTGCAAGAATATTTGATTTGGAATGCGGTACATCTCAGTATTGCAATAAACATTTGTAATCTCCAGTTTTCTAATACAAGACAAAATGATGCCCCCAAGGATGACTACAGAGTGAGTTAATACATGTCAGGATTGATGTAATTAACAAACTAAATCAATGGGCAGAATCCTTCTTGAGAAACTAATAGTTCTATAGCCAGTAAAGAAATACCCTGCATTTTATGGAACATGAAGGTTCATTATTGTGTTCACATGAGCCCACCATTTGTCCCTGTCCTGAACCACATTATTCCAGTCTGTGCTCTACCATCCTATTTCTTTAAACTCCAGTTTAATATTATCATGCCATCTATGCGTAGGTCTTATATGTGGTATCTGTCCTTCAGGTTTCTCCATTCCACCAAAACCTTGCACCCTATCCTTATGTAGTTATTTTTTTCCTAAATGTTGTTAATGAGACATGACTAATATTTATTTCTATAGTGGCAGCCTCTTTCTAGCAACTGATAAAATGTCTGTTTTCGTTTATAGTGTCTGTGATTTTGTCCAGTAAATTAACATCATCAGCATAAACCAGAATTGTGATGTGTCACATTCAGTTTTACCCCTCTTGTTTGACTGGACTTTCTTAATGGCATATTCTAAAGCAAAGTTTAAAAGCAATTATGATAAGACACCCCCTTTGTTTCAGACCATTGTGAACAGGAAATATACCAGATGGATTTGCCTATCCAACTTCACTGTAGGTTTTATCTCTTAATGACCCTGACCTACTAAGACTCTTCGTATCTCACATTCCAAATCTCATGTGCATTTTCCATGCTTAGGTTGTTTCACAGGGTCTGTCCAAGTCCATGGTCTTTGTGTAACTTTTTTGACATGTAAATTTGTGACGAGAAGTTGTTAGCTACTCACCAAACCTCCAAGCTGGAGTATTGCTCCTTGTGAGCTGTTCGCAACAGCTTATTCAATATGTTTGGTGCTGCCCTTCCTTCTGTAGGCCATCACCCCCTCTGCAATCTGAGAACATGCCATTTTACCAGAGACCTGCTTACTCCCGGGGGAGTGATATAAAAGCATGTTTATTAAGTGATAATACAACTTGTTTTAAAGTTGAATTTGATTAATTAATCGTCATTAAAATGGAATGCAATGGAAGAGGACTGAACACTTTAGAATAAACTATGGTTTGCAATGGCAATGAAATTATGTGTTAAATATGAAGTTAATGTAATTTGTGGTCGCTTCTGTGAGAACTTCAAATCTCACATTTTTTTTAGCATGGATGGTATATGAGAATGACACCCAAAATTTGGTCAGAAAATATGAAAACAATAAACCAATTGGAGGAAACAGGCAGAGATATTAGGAGCTTAGTAGAGTTTGTTCAGGTAGACAGTGGATCACTTCAGCATCCACCTGGACAAAATTCCATCACCCTGAAGGAGGAGGCAGTATGTCCATTGAAACTTTGGTGTTGTCTGACTAACACTTGCTCTCAAATTCTATTAACCTATATTAACATAATTAAATATATGGAGCATAAAGAAGTAGTCTCAAAGTTTTGATCACTGCTTATCTGATTTCAGTGCAAGCTCCTCTGGTAGTTTTTCATATGTCAGAAGGATAATTGTTAAATAACCTAACATATAACAGCTCAATTCTGTTATTTTTGTGGGTCTATCAGGAGATAAAAGCTGTTAAAAGTTTTACATATAAAAATATGTTAAAATTATTATTTCCTCTCTCCTGTCATATATTCCTGAATGTAAGAGGATATAAATTGTTTTGCCATTTGAATTGCACAATGTCTGGTTGCCATGTGGAAATTTTATGTACTTTGATTGTGCTTTATGTTATTCTTGTTGCCACCGTTGTCATCATCATTGTCCTCCTTCTCTTCCTACCCCTACTCCTCCTCCTCATCATCGCCATTTCTGTTTTATTGTGTTACGTCCTACTGGCTGACCAAAATTATGTTAGTGTTCCGTTTGTATTATGTGATGAATACAACTATGACAATGAGAGAATTCTACTGCAAAACTTAGGGCTATGTGAGTGTTTTAATTAGTAAATTAGAAGTATTTTTGTATTCAATTGGTCTTATTAAGTTTCACTTCTGAGCAGAAATACTGTTCATAACTCTTGGGTGGTATAACAAGATTCCGCAAGTCAATGCTTCTTCAATAACTAGACCTTGCCATACACTTACCCCTATCAATTGCCAGTTGCCAACTGAGCAAGCACCTAAACGCACTAAGAAATTGCCTGTAACCAGGAAAGATGATTTTTTGTGGGGAATTTAACTGAGGAATCAGAATTTGGCAGAGTAATTAATTGCAATTAGTTAAAACATAGTAAGAACCAAAATCTTGTAAGAAATCTCTTTATTCCTAAATTCTCTAAAAAAAGATTTTGTTATTTTTCACCAAAACATTAGAGGTCTCAACGGTAATAAACTTGATGAATTATCTGTTTCTTTATCTGCAAATCCTCCACACCCTATATGCTTCACAGAACATCATTTGGGTATTAATGAAATAGATACAATTGTACCTGCAAATTACAGACTTGGAGTTAAATTTTGTAGGAATACACTTAAAAATGGAGGAGTATGTATTTTTACTCGTGACTCTATTCAGTCTACTAATATAAACTTAAATGAACTTTGTAAAGAAAATGACTTGGAGATATGTGCAGTTAAATTGCACCTTCTGTCTTATGAAATATGTATTTTAACCGTTTATAGATCATCATCCGGAAACTTTCAATAAATTATAGATAATCTTGAAAAAATTCTAAATATGATTTATAGTAACACTATTGAAATAGTAATATGTGGAGACATTAACAAAAACTATCTCATTGATTCCAACTACAAACAATTACTGGATTCATTATTGGCCTCTTATGGTCTATGTAGCACAGTTCAATTTCCCACTAGAATCCAGAATAACTCTTACTCTAAAATTGACAATATTTTTATTAATACAATTAAATTTAGTAACTTTTCATTGTACCCCATTATAAATGGGCTGTCTGATCATGATGCTCAAAGTATAATAATGTGTAATATACTTGAACAGAACTGCAATACCTACTTCTACCTTAATCGAAAAATTTTCAATTGTTGACTTTAATACCAAATTAAGCTATGAATCATGGGAAGAGATATGTGCTGAGAAACACTATCTTTAACAGTTTTCTGAATATGTATTTAAGGATATTTTACTCCAGTTTCCTCTCAAAAAAGTCCATCATAAATCCTGTAACAAAGCATAGCTAACACCAGGAATTAAGATTTCATGTATAAACAAAAGGAAGCTTTTTCTAATTCAAAGAAACAGTAATGGCCCTAATTTGACAAATTATTACAAGAGATACTGTAGGATTCTAACAAGTGTCATTAAACTAGCAAAAAAAAGATACTATAACAGCATTCTAACCTACTCTAATACTACTTGGAATATTATAAAGAATACCTCAAATATAAAACCAAATACACAAAATATAACCTCAATTAATGTAAATGGTGACTTATCCTTTAGTGGTTAAATTATTGCTGAGACATTTAATAAATATTTTGTATCAGTTGCTCAAAATATACATGTGAATAATCACAATGCTAATGCTTCATCTAATCATGAAAATCCTATATCTTACCTATCCAGGGCATTTAATCAACCATTCCCTACCATCAATCTTAAATGTGTATCATCTAAAGAAATAGAAGACATAACAAAGCAACTCAAAATAAACAATTCACATGGATAAGGTGGGATATCAATAAAAATTTTAAAATTGAGTATTCATTACTTTTCTTCTCCTCTAACTTACATATGTAATAGAATGTTATCTTCTGGCATTTTCCCAACAAGATTAAAATTCTCTGAAGTCAAACCTATATTTAAAAGAGGAGATAAAAATAGCACATCTATTTATAGACCTGTTTTTCTGCTCACATAATTTTCAAAGATTTTTTAAAAGGTTATCTATAATAGATTATATCATCATATTAATAATAATCACATTCTTGTTAATGAACAGTTTGGTTTCAGGCATGTATCATCAACAGATCTTGCATCCTATAAGTTGACCAAGAATATACTGACAGCATTAAACAATAAACTGTTATCATATCATATTTATTATATTCCATAAATCCACCATTGTGTACAGACACCACTGGATGTGGAACTTGTCAAAGTGGTATACACAATGTAGTTAAACATAATTATTGTACATTACACATCAATATAAACACTTACAATGTTAGTGGGTCAGGCAAGTGTCATTAGTATGCATTATAAGCAGTTAAAATAAGGCATAAGTTTAGGAGTATCCTTTTCATAAGCTTATGATTTACAGCTGTTGTAATATTCTTCAATTGTGTAAAATGACTTTAGGTGAAGATATTTACCTAGTTCCGGTTTAAATCTTTTAGCATCACAAAATAAATTTCTTATGTTGGGAGGGAGATTATTAAAAACCTTAATGCCAGAATAGTAAGCCCCTTTCTGATACATTGCTAAGTGAGCCTGGGGCTGATGAAGGTTAGTATTTTGCCTAGTATTAATGTTGCATATTTCTGAATCTACATAAAAAAGATTCTTATTGTCCACAATGAATATCAAAAGGAAAAGTTTGTGCTGGGACTGTAGTAGGAGGATCCTCAAGTGCTTAAACAGTTCTCTACAGATTCCCTTGATCTTGATCCCATAATAATTCTAACTGCCTTCTTTTGGAGTCAGAAGATATGTGAACTGCACAAAGAATTACCCCAAAAAATTATCCCATAGCTAATAAGGGAATGGAAGTAGGAATGGTATACAGATGTCAAAGCATCCTGAGACATAAATGGTCTAATGCATCTAAGTACATAGCGTGCTTTCCGTAGTTTAGGTATTAGTGAGTGATGTGATCCTTCCAAGATAGGGAATTTGTAATAACCAATCCATGAGCTTTGTGTTCAAGGAGTTTAAAATAAACTAACTAATAGATATTTCCCTTGTAGGAGTGTTTTTTTTTTGTTATAAACTGTACATATTGGGTTTTTTTTTAATTCATAGTTAATAAATTGGCTGCAAACCATTTGTTTAGTTTGTTAAATGCAGATGTGATATCTTTATTGAAATCTGTGTAGTTAAGATGAGTGACGATCAGGCTGGTGTCATCGACGAATAGTACAGGTTTATGGTTATTTTCACATACTCTAACCAGGTCATTTATATACAAAAGAAAAAGCAGTGGATCAAGTATGGATCCCTGAGGAACACCACATCTAACCTTCCTGCATTTAGAGAAGCTGCTGTGGCAGGAATTTTTACTTGTTATTGACACCCTTTGGTACCTGTTATTAAGATAAGATTTAATTAGTGCATTGAATTTGCCTCTTGTACCATAGAATTCTAGTGGGCTGGGTAGCTCAGTCGGTATAGTGACTGACTACGGGCTGGACTGTCCGGGATCGAATCCCGGTGGTGACGAGTTTTTCCTTCCATCCAGACTGGCCCTGGGGCCCCCAGCCTCCTGTACAATGGGTACCGGGTCTTTTCCGGGGTAAAGTGCGGCCGGGGTATGCTGCTGACCACTCACCCCCTTCTAGTGCCGCAGTCATGGAAGAGTAGAGCTATACCTCTACCCACCATCTGGGCCACACTGGGCCTGTAACGGGATCACGTTACCATAGAATTCTAATTTTGACAATAGGATATCATGGTCATCACTGTCAAAAGCCTTTTTATGGTCACAAAATATACCACCACCTATTTTTTTTTTTTTAGTTAAAAGCATAAATTATTTCAGTAATTAAGCTAAAAGTAACTGCCATAGTTGATGACTTAGGTATGAAACAAAATTGTTCTTCAACTAATATATTATTATTAATCAAATGTTGGTACATATGTACATATAGGACCTTCTCAAACACCTTAGAAAATACAGGTAAAAGAGATATGGTTCTATAGTTAGATATGTCGCTCTTATCTCAATTTTTAAATATCGGTTTAACTACAGCGTACTTTAATCTTTCACGAAATATTCCAGACGAAAGTATTTTATTACAAACGTGACGTAGTGGGGAGCTAATATATGGTGAACTTAATTTTAGTGTATTAACAGATATTTCATCATAGCCATGTGAGTTTTTTGATTTCAAGGAACTAATTATTTTTTCAGTTTCTGTTGTTGATGTATACTGGTACTTTATATTTGGGAACGGTTCGTTACAGGCTAGACGTAGGTAATCTACAAAATTATTATTCTTATTGAGAGCACTGGGATTTTTTCCTGTTATAGATAAAAAGTAATTGTTGAAAAAATCAGATATGTTTTGAAAGTTATAATTTATATTACCGTTAATATTTAGCTGGTGTGCATCTTCATTTTTGGTCATTATCCCAGTTAATAATCTAGTAAAGTCCCAAATAGTTTTTGTTTTGTTTTTTGAGTTTTCAGTCTGTTTGCCAAAATAATACTTTTTGGCTTCCTTTATAACGTTAGACAAAATTTTGCAATACAATTTATATTTTTTTTTAATAGGGGATCATTACTATTTGTACAAAGGAGGTACAGCTCTCTTTTGTGCTTGCATGAAGTTCTTATACCTGTAGTAATCCAAATATTGCCCTTGGTTTTAGTAATCAGTTTTCTAAGGGGGAAACAAGAATAGAGTACTCCTAGGTATGTATTCAGGAATGAATTGTAAATTGAATTAACAACATTATTTTCAAAAACATTATCCCATGTTTCCAATCTCAACTTAATCTTAAAGTCAAATATTCCATGTTTGTTAATATTCCTTATGAAACATAGTGTATTATTCAGGATTTTTAAATGTATGTTATTTATCTTAATCAGCTGATCATCATGGTCTGACAATCCATTAACTACTGGCGAAACAATATAATCATCAAATTTAGAAATGTTTATGAAAATATTGTCAATGTCAGTAGTTGGTTCTTATTATTACATTTTAACAATACTATAAATTATTGTATTGCTGTTTAATGACTGTTTAATTCAAATCACTTATGATTATACATATGTGTTGTCATATACATTGTATGTGTTTGTAGACTAGTTATACTTTCAATTGTTCCCCTAGGCCATGTAAGGATCAAAGATCAATGAATTGTGGTGGTTTGACTGATAATAAGTAAACTGAACAGCATGCTTTGCTATTAAAACTGTTACATCTCTATTGTCAAGAAAAGATTTAAGGATATTATACTTCTCTTGTGTGCATTCAATTATGACTTATGGCATAATATACTACATACATATGTAGGAACTGGGACTGTGCTTTAGCTTCTTGCATTTTGTAAGATTTTTTATAAGTTGTACATTATGATATAATTATTTTATGTCTATATTATATTAGTATCATGACAACCTCTATATCCTGTAGGTTGGTTGGCCTTGTATGGATTGACAGAATGCATAATGAATGAATGAATGAATGAATGGATGAATGATGTCATTAAATATTTAATTTGATATTTTACTGTGTTGCAGAGAAACTGCATAGAGTTTGCTTTAAAAGCAAAGCCTGTTCGCCGATACATTCCAAAACATCGTATCCAGTACAAAATCTGGTGGTTTGTGACATCACAGCCTTTTGAATATACTATCTTCATTCTTATTATGTTAAATACTATCGCTTTAGCAATGAAATTTTATAAACAACCAGATCAATATGGAGATTTCCTTGATGTTCTTAATGTTATCTTCACAGCTGTATTTGCTATGGAATTTGTATTCAAATTGGCTGCTTTTAGGTTCAAGGTAAGCATTCACAACAGTCTTGAAGTTTCTGATGATGATGTATTAAAAAGCTTTTGACAAATATTTTGGGCATAGTCCATCATCCCAGCTCTTTCAGCAATTTATTTTATTTCTAACTTTGTGTGAACCCTACTCCATAGGCCCTTTAGCAGAGCTAATCCAGGTTTGGAACTGGCTCTGCCAAAGAATCCCACTGGACTGGGATTACTAATTTTATCGTGTAACCTGAAGATGGAAACAGAACCATTGTCTAAAATGTTGTAGTTTGAAGGAATATGGTAAATTATCTGTGTCCAGCTTATTAGTTAATAAGATTAAAGTACCTTGGGTGACATTGTCCCATTGGGTATTTCTCAATAAGGTGCTCATTATCTGACCAAATGCAAAATGTAAATCTAGAACAGTAGTCTTTTATTATACACTAGCAACATGTTTCAGCTGTCCAGATCAGCCATCAGCAGGTAGATGCTGGATACAAAAAAAGAAACATAAAGGGAAAGAGGCCTCACTTTGCAGTGTTATGAATTATAACAATATTGTTCCTAAAATGGAATAATAAGGTCAAACATAATTAGCACCTTACGGATTAAAATACTGTTGTTGAAGGAGCTATAAATGACTTCACCTGTTCAAAAACAGTGTGTTTGTGTGGTAAAAAATTTGTAAAACAACAATGAAAGAGATGTGAAAAGTAAATTCCTTTGCTGCAACTATTGTTCATAGTTATTACTTGTCAGGAATACATTTAATATTTAAAATTTATGAAATAATCTTCCTGGTACTGCAGAATCATTAGAAAATCATTATGCGATGTAAGTAATGTATGGAAAAGCATACCCTTTTTAAGGAACAAACAAAATTAACCCACTTGCTTCCATTGTAGACTTGAAGTACTGTCTTAGTACAGATTGTTGTGATTGTGTACATGACATTGTTCTTGTGTTAAAATGAGACTTCTGACATGAAATAAGATTTTTTTCCCCCCAGTTGATACATTATAATGTATGGATAAATAATTTATATTTTTTAGAAGGAATTAATTCTGCAGCTAGTTGGCATGCTATAAAGTCTGCCTCAAATTTAGGACTGTTAATCTCACCAATAAAAATGTGTGGTTCAGAAAAGTGTTTACAAAATAACTAATTTCAAATTGTTGACGCTTTTGGTATTTGTGCACGTCCAGAACAACTGGCAGTCACTAAACACAGTAGCTCTATAGCACTGTAAAACTATTTTAAGTAGTCATACTGACCCTTCCAGGTAGTTTTATAATACGTGAATGTAGAACTTATTATTGTGATGCAGTGTATGTTCTTACCTGTCTACCAAACTATACAGTGTCACCTTTGATAATTCTCTTCTTAGTATTATTGCCAAGAGTACCTGAAATCTGACACATCAGACACTGCATGCATGAAGCTTTATCAATACATTCATATGCAAGATAGTTTTTTGATTTGTGTCCAGGACATCTCTTTTTAACAGCTGAAATGTGTGTTGAAAACCAATAAAGGCTCTCCACTTAAGGATATCCATCATTTAGAATTTCCTATCAATAGCAGTGTCAGCCAAATTTCTTTGCTCCATTTTAAGTTTAATTTGTCTTTTCAGCATCAAAATCTATTAATCCCACAGAAACAAGATGTCACTGTTTGTTCAGTTTTCTTAAAACATTTTTACATTTAACATGATTCTCTTTCTTAATTTTCTGCACTGCTGATGGACTTGAAAGTTTATGGATGTTTTATTTGAGTAATGCCCAATATTAGTGGAATATTTCAGTGGTTGAAAGCACAAATATTTTACTTTTACTGTTAGGTGATTTTAATTTGCCAATTGTCCTGGATTGTTAGACATGCTGCCTTTTTTCTGCACAAATACTGTATGTCCAAGAATAACCGTGGAGATAGCAGTAATATTCAGGAATATTGTCTGTTACTATAGAACATTATGTAGGTGGGTCTTTTATGCAACTTTACCAAAAACTCTTAAATTGAACAGACAGTTTTATAACACAATCTTTAGCGTGTACCGAATACTCAACTGATGATGTAACCAACAAAGTGCAAAGGTTATCACTCTCAGCCACATTTTTATTTCTTTGCTACTATATGTTTCAGCATATGTGATCATTGTCAGGGAGATTCCCTTGGATATTACACAGTAGTAGTAAAGTCTTTTGGACAAGGGTAATATGGCAATATAGACATACTGGTTCTGGGGCCCACCCAGCTTACTTTACAATGAGTACTAGGCCTCTTTTTTGGGAGTAAAGTGGCCAGGGCATAATACTGACCACCCAAGTGCCAAGCCTAAGAATGAGTAGAGCTATATCTTTATTCCCCTCAGTGCCTCCTATGGCATGTGACCTTTCTGAAAGTGTTTATGTAAAATGTAGTTGTGATTGATAACTTTTGTACTTTGTTAGTTGCCATATCAGTTGGTCACACGATAGTTGTGCCTTAATCAAATAATTTAGCAAAGCTTAATATTTTTGTTTCACATGTTTATAAATAAGGGTATATTCCAAGTGAATATTTTTTGAGTGGCTTAGTCATAAATGGTGATTATGATGTCTTTCCTTTTTGTTTTATCATGTATTGTTATGTTATTCTAAATTTACTTTCCAGAATTATTTTGGGGATGCATGGAATGTATTTGATTTCATCATTGTCCTTGGAAGTTTCATCGACATCATTTATTCTGAAGTGAATGTGAGTAAAAATTATTGAGAATGCTGAGTTTTGCAGTGTGATGTCGTGACTGTAGTGCAATTTTTATTTATCTTGTGTATGTAGAGAAATTTCATTTAGCTTTTTATCAAGACAAACTTACATTTCAATGAGAGAGACTGTTTCATTTGGGACTAGGGCTTGGAGACTGAGTAAAGTGAGCTGAGCATACCCATACATTGTTTGTATTACATGTACGATCATATATTCAGAATACTTACAGAGTTGGTTGTAGGAACATGCTGTTATACAGTATTATGCAACAGGAGAATAAATGCTTTAATGTGGATGACTGGCTTAATTTGATGGCCTACTTAACTTGTTGTTACATTTAGCATTATAAACACAAAACAAAAAGTTGTTCTTGTTAGCACAGGATACAGAAATTTGTATGGTCATTACTGTGTTCTTATCATTCTATTTTATCAGATTTGTTCCTGCTTTATTCACCATTGGCATTACAGTTAAAATTATGGTCTTCTGTGATGTGATGCTGTGTAGTTTCTTTACATAGATAATAACATTCTGGTGGAACCTGTTGCTTCCATCTACTCTTCTACCATGAAGAAGGGTGTAGCGGTTTTCTTGGAAATGTTGGTGTCTTTCAACAAAATTGCACTGCATCACACCCTAAAAGACCAACTTCTTAATATTCGCCACACCTGTGAGATTGTAGGCTTCTGCAGTGATGTGTTTGAGGTCTTTACTCTTGTGGAATATTGTGCACCATTGGTTAGCAGTTTGTTACTGATGTTTTGGGACAACATATTGGTCCTGCTGTGTTAGCAGCAAATTATCAACCAGCATCATGCAACATCCCAGAAAAGTGAAGGCTTCACCACAATTGCTACTCTGTATGCTCCCCAAATGTGTCTCTATGGAAATGAAAATTGTTGTCATCATTACACACTATGTGTCTATATGTTAGTAATTCTTCTATGCTTTTTTAACTTTTCCATATAAATTAAAGTAATGCTCTCATGGTTATTCCATTCTGATGAAGTGCCGTGTTTGAATCACAGTTCACGGCACGGTATTGTAACATTCTTTGTATTTTTCCTGGTTCTGCACTGATTGGGTAATAATTTCAGCTATATTTTGATCTAATTAATGGATGCTGCTTTTGTGTTTCACTAACAATAAGTGTTGCTGTACTTAAATGTGTAACATAAATTTCATTCAACTTTATTTCATTCCATTAGGATTCTTTTGTATGTTGTAAATTTTTGTAAACTGTTCATTACCTACTAAACATATTGATTCATTAGATACATATAGAAAAATCTTCAGCGTTTTAAGCTCTGGTACAAAACATGTCTAACAAGACAGACAGTGTACGTATAACATAACATTGTAGTGCGTTTACATAATGTTTATACCTCCTTGGCTGTTTCACTTGAAGAGAGCACGTTTGTGGTGATTTAATGTCACTGGCAACACTAAAACTTAATTAGGTCTTCATGTGACATACTCTATATTTTTCCCCAATTTTAACCAAGTTTGTAATTTCTTGACAGATTTTCATGAAAGTCCTGACTATCAAATTTCACTTAAATCTGTTCAGTGGGAGCCACACTGATGCATGTGAACAGACAGAACAACAGCCTGATAAACTGTTTTAGTCACAGGGGGCACTTTTATAGTGATTCGTTGTCACTGGCAACAATAAAACATACCTTGGTCTTCATGAAAATTGCCTGATATTTTGTCTGATTTTAAATAAATTTGGATTTTCTTGGCAGATTTATATAAAACTTCCCAATATCAAATTTCATGAAAATCCATCTGGTAAAAGCTGTATTGATGCATGTGGACAGACAGACACAGAGACAGACGGATGTGATGTAGGAAATAGGTGCATTTGGTGACTGTGTGAACATGCTCAAAATGTAACTTCATTTTTAAATTCACCCTGTTTTGATAATCAGTATTCAGTTAGCAAGATCATTTCATTGAAAGAGAGCTTCCTGGCTGGCAAGCTGTCACATTTTTAGTCTTTCATGCTATTGTCAGATGGACATAACAAACATAAGTGTGAGGAAAGAGATTTGTATGTAGTTAAAAAAATATTTTGAAGTGTTGTGATTTTGGGTGGGCTGTGCCTGTACCTCTAGCATGTGACAGGGGGTACCAAATAAGTGCACCATGAACTTCATATTACTGCTACTAACATGAGCTCTGGATGCATTGTCATATAGACAGGGTGTCTGGAAACTAAAATCACAGATTTTCAGTGTCACTTTGTTGATTAGGATTGAGGTGATACTGATCTTTTTTTCTCGAAAATGGTGCTGTGTTGAACCTGGCTGTGTGGTCAATGATATGCAAGAATGTGCTGCACACACCATTAGAATAAGAGGGTAAACAGAGTGAGAATATAGTACTTGACATATAAATGGGAAGACATTGGATAGGGCTGTACACAAGCAAGTTGGAACATGTGGCCTTCAAAAGGGTTTCTTTGTTAAATGAACAACCCAAGCAAGAAGCAGGAAAAAATGGTATGCGGTATAGGAAATGTAGAATTAGGACCACATGTGGGCAGAACTCGGGTACCTGGTGCAGGAAAAGGAAGATTAGGACCAAGGCTGCTGTGCTGAAATTACCATTTTTGCCCACTGATCTTGCTCTTCCACCATGAAGGAGAAGTAAGCAAGCCATACTACAGAACACTGTAATCTTATTATTCACTGCAACTAGAAATTAAAATGTCACAAAAATAATGTGTGAAGTTTGTCACTTTAGTTGGAAGTAAAACAACTGCCTTCTACTATAATAATGATGTACTTGCATTTGAGTCCATAGCATGTTAAGCCTTACTACTTCCAGGTGAAACCTCCTGATAGCTAAGAGGAAGGAAGCAAGTTGTGGGTTCTTTGACATGTGTGGAAAATAGTTTACAGACTTGTAAAAACGTGTACCAATTGGAGACAATGTGAAAAGAATTATGGTTCTGTTACATATTACATAGTTCTTACAGTAAATCATGTTTACAAAGTGCCTTTCTAAAGAAGCACTTGTGCCAGCCATCCCTTGCACTTTCAGAAATGAACTTGCACATCAGCAGCACCTTTCAGTTGCAGTCGACTTGTATTAAAATTGTCATTCTGATTTACATAATCAAGATCTTCATTTTTTGATGGAGTTCATTTGATATTGCATATTTTGTATGCAGATG
>Ga0123357_10006528_pt1 | contig 14263 bp, 8 predicted proteins | sample TergutEmb28metaG_FD_89873 | JGI IMG/M metagenome (GOLD analysis project Ga0123357, IMG submission 89873) | Embiratermes neotenicus P4 segment gut microbial communities from Petit-Saut dam, French Guiana - Emb289 P4 | ecosystem: Host-associated > Arthropoda: Insects > Digestive system > Gut ... | reverse complement strand
TTCGGACATTAATATATCCATCATCAGGAGCTTGCGACTATTCTGTTGAATTACCACATTGGTCGTATTGTTCTTGGTTCGATGTGTGTTGGAGTTTCGGTGTGGTTGGGTTGGAGTGGTATTTGTATTGCAGGCTGAAGCACAACTGCAACATGTTTAACACATAAGAAGTGAAATAAAATAGCAAGTGACATCAAGTTGGTCTGTTATTCTTCAACTATCACAATGATGCACGGTCCAATAAACATAAGATTTCAGCCAAGCGTTTGATGCTGTTTAATTGACATTTGACTTTTCAAGGTCATTAGGCATTCACGCAGAGTTCTGCTGTGCTGTATTGTTATTCTTTCGTGTATCATTTTGATGTTCTCACTTTGTTGTGGAAGAGGATTGTGTACATTAAGAGGTGAGTAAGTGATGTTTGCATCACATGTAATTTGTGCAGGTGGGAATTTTCTTGTTGTGAAAGTGATTTAACTTGGTTGCTGTGCAGGTTGTGAACGTCAGTACTTCCTACCCCACCCTCACTTTTCATTAACAGAAACCTTTCAGAACTACAATTTTATCCTCCATGCAGGCTTTTGTAATTTTAGTTCTAATAATTCTTTCTGAACTTTACAGATCCTCCTGAGACCATGATTTGTTGTTCTTGTCTTTGTCACCATCTTCGTCCTTTCCTTTTTTTCTTTTCTTTTTCTTTCCCTTTTCTGTTTATTGTTTCATCGGTTATTTTTTTTTTTCCATATTTTTCTTTTTCCTGCATTTTTCTTTTTTTTTCCCCCCTTGTTTTCTCTCTTTTCATGCTTTCTTCTTTTCCATTTTCTCCTCATAAGACTGTTCAGGAGAATCAGAATATAATGAATGTGTATTATTTGTAGATTGCACACATGTTGGGGTCAACCAGCTCTGTTCTAAAACCTGAGCTCATTAGACTTCTGAGGGATGATGCAGAGGAAGTGTTACAGGCACTGGTACCCCACTTGGGCAAAATACTGGTTCTGCTTGCTAAGGCAGGCACCTTCTCACCAGACTTTATGGTGAGCATGTTATATCAGCATGATGAGTAGTGACAAGAGAACATAACTGTGATGCTTGGTACAGAGGCTTGACTTGACAGATTCTGTTCTTGTATTGTCCAATGGTCATACTTAGAATTATGGACTTACTTCTTTTATTATAACAATAATGATAATAATTATATATTTGACTGCAAATGGGCTGTCACCTGGTGGCAGTGGTTATTATGCATGTACATAAATATGAAATAAAGGTAGCATAATTATGAAGTAAGGATCTAAGAAATTTAAGTCAGGAGGGCTACAAGAGAAGCATGCAGTAGCAACTTGGAGTCTTGGGAACCATCTCAGCATTATGTTAATAAGGAGAAAAGTATCTTGGCTAATATAAAGTCTAGTGGATGCAACTTGTTCACAAATTGTGTTAATGTCCTTATAAACCAAACGTGCAATTGACGCGCATCTAGCAGGACAGTTTTTCCATAAAGAACAAACAGTGTGTTTCCCGAGTCCTAAGAGTTTTGTTTGTACATAATGAAACCATTGTACCTTTATAGGATGGTGGAGCAATGGACATTGGACAAGCATTGCTGAAATGTGAGGCAGAGATCAGCATGACTACTAACTGGAGACTTCATGCAATGACACTTGGTCAGTTGGAGTGTTTGCCTCACTGCATGCCATCGGATTTCATCTATAGCCAATTCATTCCAATTATTTTTGACCGCATATATACTGCTGTAAGTATTGTTAGTGAATTTAAGTGTGAGGTGGTGTGTGTTAGGCAGTGTTCACATAACTGTCATGTGTCCATGTGATATTTAATCTGTGCATATACAGATATGTATTTTCTTTTCATACTTGAAAGTCATCAGGTTTTAATTTATAGCCTTAAAATATTCTTTCAGCTGTTGAAATTTTTGGGTTGAAAAGAAATAAAATCAGAGCAATGTGCATATGCAGTGAAACCTTTTAAGTGTTTATGGGAAACTTCAACAAATTAGGCTTATTAAGTGTGTTTAATATCTTACAGGGGTGATGTATTTATTCTGTAATTCTGTCATGAAATTGGCATTCACTCAGTAGGTATTCTTCCACATAAATTCAGCACTAAATGGTCTGTTGTCCATCTTAATATTATTAATATCTCTGCATTAACAAACAGTTCACACAACAAAACCAACAACTGCACTAACATTAAAATTACACTTATTACACACAATTTGTCATAAATCCCACATGTTTTGATCTGTCTTGGTCATCCTCAGGGAGTTACTGAATGCCATTAAAGCATATATAAAAACATAGTATCTGCGGACATTTTAATGTATTTAGTAATCCAGCTGTGATTTTATTTATGCTGTAATGATGTTCAGTAACTGCCGTAGGATGATCAAGACAGATTTAAACATGTCACAGTTATGACAAATTGTGTGTAAAGAGTGTAATTTTAACATTGGTGCATTTGTTGGTTTTATTGTGTGAATTGATCCATTTCCACATCAAACCATGTCTCAAGTGGACCTTCTTGATTTTGATATGTCTTTGAACACATAATTTTACAGGCACACCTTACAGATTAACAGCCCTGTGTTGCTGGAGCTTATGTTTACATACTGATTCTACATAACTCTTTTTGGTTTTTCTCATTTTTTTGTGGCTGTCCTTTTACGGACCGAGTACTGGGTGTGTACTTCAAGTGGACACTGAAATACAGTGTGCTTGAGTGATCTTTGGGAGGAACATTTTAAGCAGCAACCAGCTTGATTTTCATGTGCAGCTTTTCTTGAATTTAGAGCAGCTTACATTTTATGCCAGCTTTTGATACAGGAGCCCTGCTGGTCATGTGTTGAGTAATTAATGGCTCTGCAGGATTACAACTGTACACATGGTTTTAAATAACACAAGAGGTGACTCAGTTTTGCACATCCAAGATACTTTACACTCTTGAAATTAATGTAAAATGTTTACAGTCACTAAACACTCCATTCCACTGCACTTCTTCATATTGATTACACACTTGCCATGCCGTTTGTTTGTGGAAATAGGTGGCAGCACAGTTAGAATATGACATCATTTTCAGATCCTCCTGGATTAGCAGTGAGTCATTTATCTGTGTGTCTGGTCCATAATGGAAATAAACTGTAACGTCCCAGAAGATCAAAGGCCTCAACATTTGGGTTCGTTAGAATGCAGACAATTTCTTGATCATAGTCTCAGAATGTTCTTCTCTGTTCAATTCAGTGAATTGCTTGGCTATTCAGGTGTTACATTTTTTTCATAAAGTGTAGGAAAATACAAACAGCATCTAATTGTTTGGTTGATACCCCAGATTTCCACAAAACATTGTACAGTAGAATTCCATTAATCTGGAAGTGAATATTTTGGAAGTTATGATACGTTTGCAGTTGAGGAGATAATGCCACAGTCTAAAAAGCATTAGCGTTGTTAATATCCAGTAAACCTCCAAGATTTTCTCTATATACATTGATTGTTGTATATTCTGACCCCTCGTCTTGTACTCCATCCACTTCTCGGCTATGAAAAATCTTGCATCTTGTGGACCTTCAGCGTCACTGGTAGACACTAAAGAGACTCTATAAAACACAGAAGAGGACCCTGATGCCTCTGAACCAGCAGCTGATGAAGATGTCCAAATGGAATATTCCTCTGTTCAGTTGCACGGACCAAATGTAGACACAGTAATAAAACATTACCTCTACAGACTTAAGTCAGTATAGATGCTGTTTGATGATCCAAAATATTTGCTAATCTGGCCCTTCTGGTCTGTGGGTACCGGTTTAACCTTGTGCAACGAATTTGGAAATCTAAATTTTAGTGCATCCTTTAAGTAAAATGTGAATGTTGTATGAACCAAAAAGTTAACATTATGAAATATGCAGCATTTTGTGGAGGAAAAGACAGAGATTTTGCAGCTTGACTCAAAAAATTCATTGAGTATACTTATTGACGAAATATATAAAATGCTGTTGTTCAGGGATAGTGGTTTGCACATCCTATATGTAGGGTACATGGTTGCTGAAGGTTAAAGGAATTCTATTGTAGTTATTGCTAACTCAGTAGAATATGTGTGGGAGGAATACATTTCTCCATAACAGCTCTTACCTTGTAATTAGTACTGTCCCCAGCAAAATAGTCTCTTTGGGGCTTGATATGGTGAGCTCATTGATCACCTATCATTCAAAGAATTTAATGGGGTGCGGTTTTTAAAACTCAGCCAATGCATTCTGTGATTTGCTTGCACCTCCTTCCTTGTACACCATCTTGAATTTTGGGAAAAAAATAAATCACACAGCAGTAAATATGGTGAGTAGGAAGGGCATGGAGTGACAGACATTTTGTTTTTAGCCAGGAATTCAAGCACAGATGAAGCTTATTACAGAGCAGGTGGGTCATGAATTTTGTGGCAATTTATTACATGTTCTGATTGTCTTATAAAATACTCTGAACTGACCCAAAGGAAATTCCCAATGTGTTAGGACCTATACAGATAGTGACACTTTAGTTTTTGAGGACAAGTTTCTCCACTCAGTCCCAGTTTTCATTGGTTTTGCTCTTTGATGAACATCCCAAGTGTTCAACATCTTCAGTAAGGGCCACAGCACTTCCAAACTTTGGGGAAACTGCTCAACAGTGTACAGCATCTTGTTAGTTTTCTTTGCGTTTCTCCCTGTTTCAAGCAAAATTTGATACAAACATGCTGCTCTGTCAAGTCTGCCATTTTCTAGGTATGTGAAAACTGTAAGTGGAACAAAACACACTTGTACTTAACAAGATGTTACTCTGCAGTAGCACGTGATGCAACCTTACTGAAGCAGGAACTGGCCTGGCAGACTGTGCTATATCCACAGCTAGCAGCGGTAGTGTCACCTCATGTTTAGTTGAGCAATTGTTTGGTCACACCATATACATGTTGCTTATTTCTTTGGACTACAGAATGGGAGGAATTGCAGTTTTGCAGATGGATCCATGCCATGTCAGTTTTAGTCATGTCATGGTATCAGACCTGGGTAAATTATTTTAACAGTTCTGTTTTCCTATCAATTTTTACAAGGGTTTTTGTTGTTTTTGATAGCGCCCTGTCCCTTGTCGCATGGCAGCTGCAAGAACTATGTTGGTATTCTTACGTTACAATGTGAAGGAGACACAGAGAAATGCCATCCGAGCACACATTGACACAGGTTGGTTGGTTTGTATGAGTGGTTCTTTTATTGTAATTTTATGAACGTAAGCTATGTACATATTGTCTACACATGCAAATTTGTGGATGCCGAAACTGGAAAGTTCCCAGCAGGCACCTAGGTGGGCTGATCATTTAATTCGGGAACTGATTCTTTTGTGAGTGAATTAGTAGATTAATGGCTAGTTGGTCTTGTCTCCTTTGAAGTAGTGTCTTTGTGCTTGTGTGTGCTTATTCCAGCATTCCTGCCACTGATGAAAGCACCTCTGGTAGTCACTTTTTGTAATAGTCCTCATTTGTCTCATCACATTGGCTTTAATCTCTTCAACATAATCAAATTGGTGCCCTTTCCTTGTTTTCTTCAGTTGTGGGAACAAGAAGAAGTTGCACGGAGCAAGGTCAGGGAGCAACAGAATGTTGTGTTTTGCCAGAAATTCATTTGTGGTGACAGTCTTGTGGGCAGGGTCATTGCCAAGGTGCAGGATCCAGTTGCCGGAGCACCACTTCCCAGGGTGATGTCTGCGCACAGTGTCATGGAGACATTGCAGGACTGTTCTGTAGAATTCTTTATTTACCGTCTGTCCTCTAGGGATGTACTCATGATGAACCAATCCGTCAGTGCCGAAGAACGCAATCAACATGGTCTTGACATTGGACTTCACCTGCCGCTCTTTCTTCGGTTGAGGAAATGGTGCCGTGTTCCAGTGGGAGGACATTTGCTTTGTTTCCAGGTCATACCCGTAAACCCAGCATTCATCACCAATGATTACCGAGGACTTGAAATTGGGATCGTTTTGGATTCACTCATGGAAGTCAGTGCAAATTGACACGCAATCATCCTTCTGCTCTGCTGTCAGGAGACGGGGCACAAATTTTGCTGTCACACGTCTCATTTGCAGATCTTCAGTTAGAATTTTCTGGCACATACCGAATGCTATTCTAACTTCCTCTGCAACCTCTGTGATAGTCAGACGTCGGTCAGCGCAAATGATTTCTCACGCATGTGCCACGTTCTCCTCGGTGTGGGAAGTGGACGGCCTGCCTGGCTGGGGGTCGTCTTCAAAGGATCAGCGTCCACTTTTGAAACGGGAATACCACTCAAGTGTTTTCGATCGATTTAGGCAGGACTCTCCGAAAGCTGCTTGCAACATTTCATATGTTTCAGCACCAGTTTTCCACAGAGCGAATGCAGGGAGATACCATCCTCCGGTTTTGCACATACACTTGCACAGAGTTGACACATGTCCCACTCTGTTGCCACTTGGCTACATAGCTAGTTTCCCGGGGAAAAAATCAGTCCCAAAATTAAATGATCAGGCCTCATAAAGTCACAATTTTGTGGCAGTCCTATGAGGCACACATATTTCTGTAAGACATTTAACCGTTTGGAGCCAAAATTCAGTGCCTGTAATGATCTTCAGAAGACAGAACTTAAATCGGGACTGCATAAGAGCAGATGTACTTATATGACAGTTGGCACCAATGAGTGCAGTACGTAATGTGCATAAGTCTGTTTTCAGTTTCAGTATCTGAAAAATGGATTTGTTACTTTTTCATGTTTTTCTGTCTGTGGTATGGATCTTTGGCCATGAAACTGTGACCATGTGAAAGAGATGTGGATGCTGGAGTGCCTTCAGATGCAGTAAGGTGTAAGCACAAGGTTTTGGACTCTGTCCAAGAGTACCAGGAGATTAAATGAAGGGTTGCATGACTGAAACACAAAGCAGGCAGCCCCAGAAAAACCCCCATGTGCATGTAGGGCAGCCAGGACACACACCGCACTGTCATCAGACACTGTTGATTTCTACAGAGTAGTAAGCCAGTACCAGTACACAATGGAGACATAGAATCCTGATGCACTGAGATTCTTGACTGAGACACTGCATTGTGCAAACCTTAGGTGGCACAGCAGACCCCTTCTGTGATCCACAGATGGTGCATACAAGTCCACAGATATAATGTGTGCCGTGTTGTCTCTACTACACAAGGTCTATCAGCAGGTCCTGGCTGAATGAGGACTGCCATCCAATGAGGTGAAGAGACTGGCATTGCTCATGCTGTCAGGCAGCAGCCCTCATCGCACACTGTGTCATCTTGCTGTGGCTGTAGTGTTATGGTGTGTGTCATTGCTCTGCATCATATCATTTCCATTGTCTTATTGCTGTAGAATGGCACCGGCATTACATTACAAGCAACAGGGGACAGATGAGTTTCTAGATAGTGACTGATCCTTTATTTAAACATAATATTATGTTTAAATTTATTTATATTTATATATTTATTTATAAATTAGAGTTAATCTGTGTTTCTGTTGTGTGTGATAGTTACAACCACCACCTCTCTCTGACCATGCCTCAGGTGTTTGCTAAATGGTATAACAGTTTCAGAAATATCCTCAGAATTTGAAATTGCATTGACATTGAAAAGTGTTTTAAGAATGCTGTTTTTGATCCTTCTGTCCATTATTATTATTATTATTGTTGTTGTTGTTGTTGTTGTTGTTGCTGAAAACTGTACTAACAGACTATCAAATTTCAAATCATTGTAGCATTTTAGAACTACTACGGTACACTCGTTCAGATTTATCCCTCTTAATTTCTAGCCATCTATCCATTTTTTAACCCTTTCTCTGGATACACAATGAATCATTCAATTCCCACAGGTTCAGCAGATTTATCTCTTCTCCAGAGAGTTCAGATTGGCTCTGGTTCCCACCCAGCCTCCTATTCGGTCATTGCTGTCTTTCATTGAGGGTACAGCAGCTGGGGTGTGAGGCTGGCCACTCATCCTTTCAACATTAAGAATGACTTCATTCCCCCGTGTGTCTTCATGGCATGGAGGGGGACATCCTTAATGTTGTACATTATTGCCTTCCCAGGATTTTCCTGCCAACCCCTGTTTGTAGGTATTTTGCATTGGCCTTTCTTTCAGAACATCATAGTTACAGGACTGGCTGCATGCATTGCTGATTTGTATGCATCTCCACTGTCATCCAAACTGGAGGAATTCCACCCTGTTGGTGCTCTTATCTAGAATGCAGATTCACATCTGGCAGGCAGATTCTGTTAGCAGTTCACACCTGACAGCAAAAGTCACAATGACAGTAACAAGAAAATGACATTATGTTGTTGGGTATATCCCAAAGTTTCAAATGTCTGTAGCACCTGAACATGAAGGCACTTGGTCTTTCTAAATGTTAGGAAGTGTAAAGCAACACAACACATCCTCACATCCCAGAGCACTTGGATTTTTAGTAACTGTTGTGAAAAAAAAACTTCAAATCTCATGTAAAATATAAAACATGTCACTGTTCTTTAACCTATATATCCTCTGTGGTGGTTCTAGACCTGCGTTGCAGTGACAGCTGCTATAAGCGGATGCTGTACGTAAACATGTGTGACACTGCCGTGGATTTGTTCTCGAGATGTTATTTCAAGGAATATTTCTTCATGCCTCTCATTGGTCTTTCAGGTAAGACTGTGTTGAAAAATAGCAAAAAGTGCAAGAAAAGATAGGCATTAGCACATATAGCCAAATACAAAATTACCCCCACACCCAAATAAAACACATCTGCAAATGTAAAATATGTGTATCCAAATCCCAGGTGACTGCCATAATAAGACATATGCCAAGATAAATCTTTTACCATTAATTTCATATAATTAATACACAAAACATGTTTGACTCCATTTGCCTTTACCAATGAGTGTCACTGTCTGTACCTTTTTTTTTGTAAAGTGTTCGTCTTTAAATCAGTGCCTCCATGTATTGAAGGGAACCTGCTGTGTCTAACAACAGTAACCCATTTACAAGGTGACAGGAGGACCAAACCAATTCCTCTTGTTCGACTTCACTTGAACAACATAGATAGGGATATCACCAAAACAAGTGGCAAATAACAGGTGGTTTACCTGCCTTCAGCATTAGGTAGAGAAACTTGATAGCAGAACGTGTTCAACAGTTTGTGTTTCTTTGTGTGAGTTTCAGATTGTGTACTTTAGCTTCTCTTTTCCGGTTGTGACATGTGACAGTACACCTTTGGGTTCCATGAAGTCCTGGGTCTTCTTGAGTAGCCATGGAAGCATTTGCTTCTAAAAAGGGACTCTGCTCCCATTAGTTAGTTAGTAATATGGGCTTTTGTACACTGAATTTACTGACTTTGACACTAAGCAGTCAAACCTACATCACACGTACAAGAGTCATGTCTGAATGCCTTTCATAATGCATGCATATCCCTAGTGTTAAAAACAGTTCAGTGCTAAGTTATAGGGCTTGGTACTTTGCAGATGACCAAGTACCCAATATTCGTCTGAAGGTAGTGATGATGTTGCCAAAGCTGAAAGCTATGCTTTGTCTGCCAGGAGACCACAAACTACTGACATCATTGGAAGCATGTGTTCGCAGCCTCTTGTTACATGAAAAGGATCGAGATGTAAAAGCCCAGTTACATCTTACTGTACAAGCCTTGGATGCTATAGAAGTTGGAGTGGAAGTGGTACGATATAAAAAGTGACAGTTCTAGACCAGGCAGTCAGGGTAGTAAAGTACCTGTATATTATGTGACAGGATGCTTCTTTGGTCCATTGGCATTCATTGTGATGTCCGTTTTGTGGTATTTGGTTTCCATGCAGCATTCATTATTTCAAGGAAGGTGTGCTGTATTACGGTCTATCACTTTTCTTGTGGCTCGTTTAGCACAGATTGTACCAAGAATGTCCAATGAGTAAGGTTCCCTAGGTCATAAAAATTAAAAGAGAGGTCATTACAACATTAAATGTACTTAATTTATTCTGCTTATTTATCATCATTTTTCAGTGTAATTCCTGAGTAGATTGATGCGTTTGTCTTTTTTTGACGTGACTTTAACAATTCTGATGTGGTAGAAATTGGTCTCTTGCATTAACAACCATTCAGAAAGAGCCAGTTCAGCTTCCACATTATTGTGGAATTGGCAGTTCCAAATACTGCTTCAGTGCTGGCTTAATGACTTTTTATTTTATTTTTATGTCCTAGGGAACCTTACTGAACGTCCCTTTTACTTAGGGGTGGGTGGTGAGGATCTCTAATGTTTTAAACAAGTAACTTTGAATGTTTGACAATTGGTGGTACTCTCTTTACTTGGCATTGCATTAACAACCCCCTTTCCACAAACAGATTTTTGTTTTGGTATGTAACAAACCATTCTTGAGAAATATCATACAGTTAAAGTGTAACTTCAGCATGAATATTTCTGAAAGTTTTGAGGCCCTCATAGTGGTGTTGCTGAAGATGCTGGTGTTATGAATATTCCTGCCATTATTTATTTTGATTCCTATGGTATGTTCATGATATGTGGCTTCCAATACAGGCTGTGATTTCATGTGGCCTATTGTCAAGATGTCATTAGCAGTTGTTTTTTACTGTATAATTCATTCAGCATATTATAAGAACAGAGCTCTGTTGTCACCTTCATCTGTCATAATTGTTAAGCATTATAAATTGGTTAATTAGTTTCTAATTTCACATGCATCTTCCAAAATTTTGTTCTGTTTTTTGTTTCTTGGTTTATCTGATAACTATTGAGACTGCATAGTTTATGTATTGCTGAATGGGAAGGTACTTGTAAATTATAAATTAGCAAAGAAATGAATGTGCCCAATATTAATGCACTGTCTTGGTATTTATGTGGATGAGTTGAGGAAAGTCATAGGCAGTCTTAAAACCTCTGTGAGTGTGAATGTGTGTTGTTATTAGAAGTAATTAGTAGAATCTGAATATTATTACAGGTTGGGAGTCCAGCCCCTGTATCCAAGGAAAATATAGAAGATCAAAGAAAAGCTGATGAAGAAAAAAAGTTGTTTGGAAATGTTTCATCATTAAGCAAATGGAAAGTTGGGGGTCAGACAGATGTAAAGAGGCGTGAGTTCTTTGTGCTTTTGGTTGTAGACTTTGTAGTGGATATTAGCCTTGCAACTGTGCACTTTGACCAAGAAAAGCACAAAGTATGTGTTATGTAACATTGATCTCATTTACTAAGATTGTATAGCATCAGTGTTAGATGAATAACTTAGTACAGAGCATTGGTAGAATGTAATCGACAAGGGAGATCAAAAGTACTTGGAGACAAACCTGGCCCTTTGCCACTTTGTTTACCACAAGTCTGACACAGATCAAGGAATCAAGCTTGAGCTTCTATGGTGAGAGGCTGGAGACTAACTGCCTGAGCCACGTAAAGGCCATTGATGTTTTGCTGGCATGACATGTGGTATGATTTATGTTAATATTTAGACTCATTGTTGACATTTTCTTCCCCAGACTGATGAAAATAATGCAGTTTTCTTAATTTTAATTTTCTCATGGGCAGTACAGCATGTAAGGAACGTAACACATAAATCATACCCATTTTAACCATTTTGATGTCAGCATATTGGAGATGCATATGCTTGAAATTCCCTGTCAGTTTTGCTGAAAGTGCAGCCCTTGATCAAAAGTTTTTCGTACCTTGAACGTCATGTGCTGGCCTTTAAAGGTTTCCTGATCTTCACTCAACATTGCTGAACACCTGCCATTTAGAAAAGTCTCCATATAGCTACCATTCCTATACAGAATACAACAAAACAGGCATTGTACATATAACATAACATTGAAGAGCATTCCTGTAACCATTGTTGCCATGGAAAAGCAATAAGTATTACCTATTCTGATTGTGTGTTCGTAGCCTTAACTATCCAGCATGCAAAGCACGTGCCATATTATATTGTCATCTGTGGCCTGTCTGTCTCTACTGCATTTTTTCACATCATCTCATAAACAGCCTAATTTTCATGTCTTCAGCCCACTGAAAGAACGCCTTGGTGCAAACATTGTCCCTTCAGTGCAGATGTTTTGTGTGAGATACAATTGTGCTGGTGACAGCAGCTTATATTGTTTTACACAGTTGTTTTTCAGAAGTTGGTAAAACAATGGAGCAAGCATATTATGGATTTGTGGGATTATGTGGAAAAATAAGTGATTTTTTTTTCTGCTGATTTGCCTACTGACATTAATGTTTGCTGCAGTTTGTAACTCCTTTTCGTAGTTTTTGTCATTACATGTTTGCTGAATTAGTGGAACCTGGAACTACAACTATTAATATGTAGTATTCCACAAAAGTTTTTTGAAGTTATGAAGGAGTTGTCCTACGTGAGGGGGTTGGGAATTGCTGTTATAGAGTAAGTAATTCCAGGCGTGTCTGGTGGCTGTCATAATGTTTCATAACACAGAGTGCCAGCTGCATTTTCACATTCCACATGTTGCTCACTTCTGGACACCCAATCATTCTGTATGTGCACAAGTTTCAGGGTAGCCATGTGAAGTATTTGTCTGCCTTGTCTGCACACAAAGTGACTCCTTTTGGTAAACTCATAAATGATAAATTTGTATGTCCAATTTGATGACATAATTTACATACTGAACTTCCTCCAAAAATTAGTTTCTTTTCTTTTTGTGGTTCCTATATTACTGGCTGCTGGCTTAGTAATTTGAGTGGATGAAACATAAATCTGTATATAATTTTATTATTTTTAGGGTCTGTTGAGCTTAAAAATGCACCAGAACTTTCTGTAGCAGAACGGAGGACATGTTTATCAAGGTGAGTGTTTGTAATGTTTAGTTGTTGGTTTATATACACAAGTATCTTTATGGAGGAAGAAAGGTCAGTCCATTCACAACACACCTTACATTCTCTTTCAGAGGCATTGGCTGCATGTTTTGGAGTAATTAATCCATCATTGGGCCCTTATACAAGACACATGGGAGGTATAATATGTAATGACATGTCAGCATATAGCATGATCCCACAAAAGAAGAGAACACAAGTACTGTATTTTGACATGTCACTATACCTGCTTTTTGTCTCATACAAGGACCCAATGATGGATTGATTAATCTGAAAACTCAGCCTGTGCCTCTGCAAGAGAATGCTAGTTGTGTTGCAACTAATGACTGGCCTTTCTTCCTTCTCTTGAGTTTTAAAACAGCGGTTTGTGTTCTGGTGAGTATCTTCAAGGTGTGGTGTGAAATTGTGCTCAGGGACAAATTTACCTTTACCTTGTTTGCACTTATGTTTGTAATACTAACAAAAATGTTGTAGTGGTAATATAATGTAATTAGAGTAATCAGATCAAGGAGGATTAGAGAGTTAAGGCATATAATGCATGTGTACTCATAAATTTCATGCACAATGTTGGTTGGAAAATCATAGATCACCAGAAAACCTATAAACCTGTTTGCAACTGAGAGAAATAATGGCTGTTGGTCCATTTCTGGTATCTTGCCCGTGCAGGAGCTGAATATTAATGTTATGACACAAAGCTTCTTGTTGTTGTTATTTGTTGTGCTGCCATCTGTAATTATTGTGTGTCATAATGGCATTGTAAGTTGGGTGGTTGTACCCCCTATTTTTGTATGTACAATATTCAATTGTTTTTCCTTTTAACAATTTGCAATATATGCAGTAATTGAGAATGCCCTGTATATATTACAATTCTTAAAGCATACTGTATTCAGCTGTTGTAAGATGACCCCAATTATATGCTGACCCCAGGTTTTTACATAAACCACAAAATAAAAAATAAAAATTTTGACTTCAACATCTAAAGAATTGTGCTACTTGTGTTCAGCCAGAAGTGAGCTGCGTCCAAATTTGGGATGAAGATGCTGCATGATAACAGTATTTATTATTACGAGGTGCAGTCCAAAAGTAACGCATAAAAAATTCTCAGATATATTTAATTGCATAAAGTCATCTATAACACCAAAGTTATTTTTCTACATAGTCTCCTTCTTTATCTAGACACAATTGCCAAAGCCCAACCCACTTTTCATAGCATTTTTATAGGAGTCTTTAGGTATGTGTTTTAGAGACTGGTAAACTGCTGAACCTAGACTTGATCTTGAAGGAAATTGTCTTCCTTGCTGAGAGAGTTTCAGGGTGTCAAACAACCAGAAATCGCTCGGAGCAAGGTCAGGTGAATAGGGAGGATGTCAAAGTGTCTCAATTCCCTGTTCCACCAGGAATTCCATGACA
>Ga0123357_10006527_pt1 | contig 14263 bp, 12 predicted proteins | sample TergutEmb28metaG_FD_89873 | JGI IMG/M metagenome (GOLD analysis project Ga0123357, IMG submission 89873) | Embiratermes neotenicus P4 segment gut microbial communities from Petit-Saut dam, French Guiana - Emb289 P4 | ecosystem: Host-associated > Arthropoda: Insects > Digestive system > Gut ... | reverse complement strand
CTTCCATTGTAACAGCTCCTTTCTGAACCGATAAAGTTGGGTGTTTTCCAACACCAATTATATCAGGCCTCTTGGGGCTGTTGCTTTATCTCAAATTCCACGCCGGTTGGGACACTCTCAATAAAAGCAGTTCAAAACTAATGGGTCTTCGTGAAATAGTAGCCAGCGGTTTCGAAAGGATTCCACGATGGGGGAGGATTGTCGGTATTTGCGCTATTGCCGTTGTCGTCGTGCTTGTGTTGGTCTTGAATTTGAAACCGCAAGCGATAGGTGGAATGATTTCCGCCGCGTCAGATAAAGAAACGCTGGCCGAGAACGAGACGCAGGTTCCTTCGGTGATCAAAGAGCAATATGAAAGCGCCGAGCAAATAGCAACAGAAGCTGGGTTGCTGCTTGTCATCACGGATAAGGTTTACAGCGATGAGATAAAAGCGGACACAGTGCTGAGCCAGGATCCATTGCCCGGGCGGATCATTCAAAAGGGCAGTGTGCTGAGCGTTGTGATAAGCACAAACGTAAAAGATATTGTACTCGGGATCATGCCCGACGTCGTTTTTCATACTCAGGATGCCGCGGAGACTATGCTAAAAGGGGCTGGGATCGTATACAAAATTTCTTACGAGAGCAGCGATTCCGTACAGGAAGGAAATGTGATCAGCCAGAGTGTCAAAGCAGGTGAAGAAGTGTCGGCAAATACCACTGTTTCCATTGTCATAAGCAAGGGCAGCGAAAAGCAGAAAACGGCGGTTGACAAGAGCGCACAGACGCAAACAGATACTTCGCCGGAAGTTGTAAATAAAGATAAAAGCGGCGATAGCAATGAAAGCGCGGTCAATACAGACAAAGACCAAGCAAGCGATACAAATACTGAGGGTGACATCGTTAAAGATACGGATAAAGACAGCGGCATAAGCGCAGGCGATACTCCAAAACCAGAACCACCAAAACCAGAGCCACCAAAATATAAGGTGACCTTTCTTGATTGGGATGGATCAGTGATTAATACGCAGGATGTGCAAAAAGGCAGTGACGCTACCGTGCCTCAAAACCCGTTGCGCACGGGATATTCTTTCACAGGTTGGAGCGGTACGTATACAAATGTGGCTTCAGCTGTCACTATTACGGCTCAATATCAGATCAATATATATACCGTCACATTTGTTGATTCAAATGGGAACACGATTGGAGTCCAACAAGTCCAGTATGGTGAAGCCGCGAACCCGCCGACTCTCGAGGGGCTTGATTTTGTCGGGTGTGAGCCTGATTGTTCGAATGTGCAAGCGGATATGACAGTGACAGCAAAGTATTTACCAAAACCAATAGAGGGAGACTAATGGCGATCATTCAATGTGAAAACGGGCATTATTTCGACGATGAGAAGTACGCGGCTTGTCCCCATTGCGGGGAGCAGGGGCCGGAAGACGAGCTCACCATGTCGTTCGTCGAGGAAGAAGGCCGGATCCAGGACAAGCTTGCCGCGATGATCGACGGTGATGAAAGGACTGTCGGATTCTTTCAGGGCAGGTTGAAGGCTGACCCGGTCGTGGGCTGGCTTGTCTGTACGAAGGGGTCGGAGCTCGGCAGGGACTACCGCATTCATTCAGGACGTAATTTCCTGGGTCGATCAAGCAGGATGGACATATATATTGTTGATGATTCTTTTGTGTCCCGGGAGAATCATTGTTCGATAGTATTTGATCCGATGCACAATGAGTTCATGATTGTGCCGGGGGAGGGAAGCAATACATATATGAACGGGCGTGTCTTGAAAGGGCCCGAAAGCATCAAAGATGACGACGTCATCGGCGTAGGAGATTCGGAGTTTGTATTTATCGCTTTTTGCAAAGGGGAAAGGGCATGGCTGTGAAGAAAAGATATTCCATTATCAATATACTGTTGATAGCGTTTGTATTCATAGTTTTCGCGATACCGTCAGCAGGGGCCGCATTCGCGGCGGATCCGATCAACGCGCGTATCGAGCGCGTATCGGCAAATATGCCGGAAGTCAAGGCTTACCTGTACGCTGAAAACGCGGGGGCTCTTTCAACTCAGGATATCAAGGCTACACTTGACGGAAAGGCGCTCACAATAGATGACGCAAAGAGCTTTGCCGCATCGGGCGAAGGTGTGGCGTATATCTTTCTGATAGACGTATCCACGTCGATCACAAACACACAGATGAAGGCTACGATAGACGCCTTGTCCGCTTTCTCAGATGACTTACAGGCGAAGGACAGGATGGTACTGCTCACTTTCGGAAAAAGAGTCGAGACATTGCTTGCTGGGGGTGAAGACATGGCAGCACGCCAAAAGGCCATAGGCCTGCTTGCAAACAACCAGGATGGGACAGCATTTTACGACGCAATCAAGCAGGCTGTTTTGATTGCCAGCAATGTCACAGACGCGCTCCCTGAACGCACAGTGGCTTTAGCGATTTCAGACGGCGAGGATTACAACGACGGAGGCGTGACAAAACAGGAAGTCGACAAAGCGCTTGCGGACAGCAGCCTTCCGCTGTTTGCTTTGGGGCTCAGCGAGGTGAATACAGGCAGCAATACCGCGCTCGACAATTTCGGCGAGACAGCCAGGACGAGCGGCGGCGCGATGACCGTCACGAACGCGGCGGAACTCGGCGACAATTTCACAAATACAATATCCGCGATCAACGATTGCTTTGTAGTCAATATGAAGAGCGACAGCAATGTGATCAGCGCGGAACGGCAAGCGCTGTCGATCACGGTGTCTTCCGGTGGGGCTTCGGCTACAGCGGAAAAAGAAGTCCAGATCAAAGATTGGATCCCGGATACAACGCCGCCCGAAGCAACGTCACCTGTGCAGCTACCGGATCAGAACGGAATACATATAGAATTCAGCAAGCCGCTGCTCGGCGCGGACAATCCGGCGGCGTATACCGTGACGGACGGCAGCGATGCGCCGGTAGCTATTCAAAGTGTGGTGTATATGGCGAAAGACGGTACAGTGTCCGTAGACATATTGTTCGCGGAGCAGCTCTATTCTGGCGAGTATACAGTCTCGTTCAACGGGATCACCGACAACACTATGGAGAAGAATCCTCTCACCGGCCACACGGCATTTCAGTTAAAAGGCAAATCAATATTCCTGAAATATATCCACACAATCTTTGTGGATTATTGGTGGGCAGTGTTCATCGTGGTCTTCGTCATCGTCATACTGATCGTGTTCAGGACGATCAGAAAACGCAAAGGATTGATAAGGGTTGACGGAAAGCTCAGTTTTGGAGCCGCCACGGAATTCAAGCACCATTTTGAAACTCCGGAAACAGCCCATGCTTCATTGATTTTGACCGATATGAAAGGGGAAGCACACAGGATAGAGCTGGATATCAACAAGAGCCTGTTTGTAGGACGCGCGAAAAGCAACAATCTCAGTTTTGACGATGCGAAGATGTCCCGTCAGCATTTCGTGATCGAGGTGGAAAACGGAGAATATTTCATATCGGATCTGAATACCACAAATGGGACATTGTTGAACGGTGTGAGGGTGTCAGGCAAAAGGAAACTCAATATCAACGATGTCATCACGGCAGGCAACGAGAAGTTTGTGTTTAAGGCAGGCGAGGGCGCATGAATATAAAGATGCAAATCTGCCCAAACTGCTTCTTCGCTCCGTATGACGGCGGCAGATGCCCGCAGTGCGGATATTCGGCGACGGATACACATCTGACCGGCGTTGCATTGCCGCCTGGGACGGTGCTCAATGAACGCTACCTGCTCGGGCGCGTACTGGGTCTTGGCGGGTTTGGGATCACCTATCTTGCGCTCGACACTGTGACGCAGACCACGATTGCCATCAAGGAATATTTCCCATCATCGCTTGCCGTGAGGGAGGACGATGGGATCATGAGATTCAACGGCAAGGGTGACGCTAGGGTATTCGACCACGGTATGAGGGCTTTCATACGTGAAGCGCAGTCCCTGCACAAATTTGTCGGTGAAGAAAACATCGTACAGGTTTCACACTCGTTTTATGAAAACGGCACTGCTTACTTTGTGATGGAATATCTGAACGGCATCAACCTGAAAGTCCTGAGAAAAGGCATGGGCGGTAAAGTGCCTTTTGTCTTTGCGTGTAGCATCCTCATGACGCTTGTGACAACGCTGGGCAAAATACATGCCGCGGGATTGCTTCATCGTGATATAAGCCCCGAAAACGTTTTCATTACAAAAGACGGGAATGTCAAGATCATAGATTTTGGCGCGACCAGATACTTTCTCGGTGATGAAAGCCATAGTCTGGCTATCGTCCTGAAGCCCGGATTCGCGCCGCCTGAACAGTATACAAGCAAAGGCGAGCAGGGGCCGTGGACAGACGTCTACGCGCTTGCGGCGACATTTTACAACTTTGCCACCGGGGCCAGGGTTCCGGAAGCGCCGGATCGGTTGGCGGGTAAACAGGTGCTGCCGCTTCACGAGCTCGTGCCGGAAGCCGGAAGCAAACTCTCAGAAGTCATAGAAAGGGCGCTTTCGCTGAACCACAAAAAACGTTATCAAAACATGGAGGAGTTTGGGAACGCATTGCGAAAATACGGGCCAGTTGACATTAAAGGCATAGAGCCAGGGAGCGCGGATGAAAACGTATCCCTTGAGATCCCTTACCAGGAGAAAGCTGTCCAGAGCGAGACTCGTCCGGGACTTGACAGTGTCAGCCAAAATCCGAGAACCGTGAGCGGCCCAAGGACTGAAGATTCGGCGCTCGTGAGGCTCGCGAAAAGGGCTGTGCATAGATTCCGGATATCGGTCACGCCGTTCATCAGCGTAGCGTCCGGAGCGCAAAAAGGCGAGAAATGGGCGATCCCCTACAATACGGAAATCAGGATCGGGCGGCTGTCCGGTGTGAACCATATAGTGATTGCTGACTCAGCCGTAAGCCGCGAGCATTGCGTGGTCCGCTATGACCAAAAAAACGGAATCTTTTTCGTAAAGGACGTATCGAGCAACGGGACGTTTTCGGATACAGGGGAACGTTTTGAGAAAGGCCGGGACATCGTGCTTGTGCCGGGCAGCGGATTTTATCTATCGCTGGGAAGGCTGTTGATAAGGGTAGGACTTGAATAGGAAATTGACAAAAGAAACGAGGATGAAATTGGCTGGAACAAAGAAGAAACAAAAACAGATTTTTTTAGAAAGCAATGAAGACGTGACTGAAGCCTTCATCGAGGGGACCGGATTTGCGGCGGTGTACACCGGCAGCAGTTCGCATATAGGCACGCGCAATTATCAGGAGGATTCATTTTTCGTCACGGACGCGTCTCTGAGCAGTGAAAACGGAGCGATAAAGGCTTTCGGAATCGTATGCGACGGTATGGGCGGGCTAGAAAACGGTAGCTTGGCAAGCCGCCTGGCTACCGATATGCTGAAAGACGTCCTCGAAAAGGTACACACGGAAGAAAACATCGAGGCTATATTCAAAAATGTAATCTACGAGATAGATTTTCGGGTCAAAGAAGAGTGTACGAACGAAGGCGGCGCCGGCGGTACGACATTGGTCGCCGCGATCATACTCGGCAAGCATCTGCACTGGGTCGGAGTCGGGGACAGCCGCGTATACGTCTTGCGCGGCAAGGAGATCGTGCAGGTCACGCAGGACCATATATTCAAGATGCAGCTTCTCGAAAACGTAGATAGAGGATTGATCCCACAGGAAGTCGCCGACGAACATCCTCAGAGGAACGCCCTGATAAGCTATGTCGGTTCCGGGGATATCAAATATATCAACACAAACAAAGCGGGTCTTGACCTGATACACGGCGACGTCGTGCTGCTTTGCAGCGACGGGCTGACAAAGTCGCTGAGTGACGAACGCATCTCGGGCATAGTGCAAGAGTACTACGGAGGCATGAAAGAGGCCGCGCAGCAATTGACGCTGCAATCATTTGATTCAGGCGACGGGGCAAAAGACAACACCACTGTCGTTTTAATGCAATTTTTTGAGTAAGTATAGCGATGGCTATGGGTTTGGGGGAAACCCCGGAAAGGAAAAGCTATGAATTTGGTAAGATGTGAAAACGGTCATTTTTATGACAGCGATCTCTATGGGACTTGTCCTCATTGCGGGGTACAAAACAGAAACGACGAGGTGACAGTCGCGCTGACGCAGACGACCAATGACGACTCTGTGACTCAGGCCCAAGTGTCGACTTCGCTTTCGGATGCTGTAAAGCAGGCGACCGGAGCAAAAATTGTTGACGGGGACGACAGTGTCACCGTCGGGTATTACGACAAGACACTCGGGGTCGAGCCTGTAGTGGGGTGGCTTGTTTGCGTCGAAGGCAAGAATATAGGCGCGGACTACAGACTCAAAAGCGGACGCAATTTCATCGGCAGGGCGGCGAGTATGGACGTGTCCATCACAGGCGATGAAAGCGTATCCCGCGACCGTCACGCGATAGTCGTCTACGAGCCGAAGTCGCATACATTCCTGGTACAAGCCGGAGAGTCAAAGGAGCTGTGCTATCTGAACGACAAAGTGGTGCTTGCGGCGGCCGAGCTCTTCTGCAACGATGTCCTGACGGTCGGCGCGACGAAGCTGATGTTCTTCCCTTGCTGTAGCGGCGATTTTAACTGGGAAATGATAAAGATGGAAAACGAGGAAGCATAGGAGGAAAAAATGAGAAATAATTCAAAATTTTCGATACTGAAAACGATCAGCGCCATATTGTTTGCCGCAGGCATTGCAGCCTTTTTCCTGCCGTTTGTGAAGATCGTTTCTGGTGTTGAGAACTTAATAGCGACAGGCGCAAACTTTTTATCGTCACTTTTTGGAGGCGGGCAGATGGCGCCTGATACAGCAGGCGATGTATATAAAGGGTTTGAGGTATTCAAGGGTTTGCTCACCGGTAATCCCGACCTTGGTATATTTAATAACCAAACGGTACTGCTGATTGTGTTTATCGCAATCTTTGCGGTTGCGGCCCTTGGGATCGTGTTTGGGTTTGTGCCCGCGTTGAAAAAGCTTGCCGCGAAGTTGGTACCAGTATTTGGTATAGCAGGGGCTGCGCTATTGATGGTATTAGTCGCGTTATTTAATTATGGCCTTCAATCTTCCGGGAACGGTATGGTGAACGGCATCGCTAATACTTTGAACAATGTGGCGAATGCATTTGGTCAAAATGACGTTATAAGCTCGTCAGTAGAAGTCCAAATCGGGCTATGGGTATCCTTTGGGGCGTTTGTCGCGGCGGCAGTATTGGGGTTCATTGCCATGCGTGCATATTCAGGCAATGAATCTTATGAGGCGCTGGGAGAAGGGGGCGCTGCAATCATTGGAGTCACCGGCATGTACAAGGACGTCACATTCCCGCTAGACAACGACGAGGAGTTGATCATCGGCAGGGACGCGATGCTTTCACATATAGTCATCACAAGCGGCGCTGAAAAGATCAGCAGAAAGCATATCACGGTTTCGTTTGATTCATATGACAATGTCTATACTGTCACAGACAATTCGTCAAACGGGACATACCTTGCAGACGGTACGAGGCTTGTGGCAAACATACCGGTAAAGCTGCAGCGCGGCACGGTCATCTACCTGGCAAAGAGAGACAACACTTTCAAACTCGGATGAGGAGGATTTTGGCTGGTGTTGTAAAAACGAACTGATTCGGAATTGTGAAAAAGCCTGTTTGGTTTAATGGGAGGGGTTTTCGATGGCAAATGATATATGCCTGAATTGTTTTAAAGAGAAGGGGCACTTCAATGTGTGTCCCCATTGCGGATTTGTCGAGGGCACTTTGCCAGAACAGGCGTTCCATCTGTATCCCGGCGTCACGTTGTCCGGTCGGTATATCATCGGCACGGTCACCGGGTTTGGCGGGTTTGGTACGATCTACAAGGCCTGGGACTCACAGCTGAGCACGATTGTCGCGATCAAGGAATTCTATCCGGCAGGATTGGTCAGCAGAGTCCCGGGCACGAAAGAAGTCGTCATCTTTTCCGGAGACAAAAAAGACAGCTATATGCAGGCCAAGCAACGCTTTCTCAGCGAAGCCCGGAACCTTGCGATGTTCAACAAAAATCCGAGTATCGTCAACGTATACAATTTTTTCGAAGAAAACAATACCGCGTATATCGTGATGGAATACCTTGACGGTGTTTCATTGCGCGACTATCTGGCTCAGAAGGGCGGCAAGCTGCCTGTTGACGAGGCGCTGGATATCGTCCGGCATGTCATGGACGCGTTGATAGCTATTCACGCCAAAGGCATCATCCATCGGGATATACATCCGGGAAATATTTTCATCACTTCAACCAACAAGATCAAGCTGCTAGACTTCGGGGCAGCCAGGCTGTCAACCGGGGAAGACGAGGCGACTTTGACCGTTGTCGTGACACAGGGCTATGCTTCCCCCGAGCAATACAGGACAAAGAGCAAACAAGGGCCATACACAGATATTTACGGGCTTGGGGCGACTCTTTACAAAATGATCACGGGCGTTGTGCCGGAGGAAGCCTTGGACCGGCAGGTCAAGGATAAGCAAAAAAAGCCGTCCGAGCTCGGCGTGGCCGTCAGTGAAAACCTGAACAAAGCTATCATGAAGGCCATGGCGCTGAAGGCGGAAATCCGCTTTCAGGACGTCGCGTCTTTCAGGGACGCTGTGTTCAAAAACAGCAAGATTGACTATCCTGAAGTTGAGTACAAGAAGCGAAGGACGCGCAGAGGTGTTTTGATAGCGGGCGTAATGGTCGTTTTGGTAGCGTTGGTCGTGACGGTCGTTTTGTACTCTACGGTTTTCAAGCCGGTACAAACGTTGGAGAGTATCACGATTGATCCAGATACGATACAGGTGTGGGCGCCGGTCAGTGACGACGCTGCTTTGCAGCAAACCCAAACGGACGCCTGGCAGCGGATCATAGACGGGTTTAATGGAGACAACAGCCAGATCAAGGTTGATTTTCAGGCAATACCAATGTCGCAATACGCGTCGAAAATTGCCACCGCTGCCGGCGCCGACCAGCCAGCCCTGTACTGTGGCGACGGGCTCGGGGACAATTGGGCGGACTTCTGCATCCCATTGGATCTACTCTTTGATTCTCTTGATCCGAAGGAATACCTTTTCCTACAGAACTATACAACCATGTACCCATCCCAAAAGGCAATGCCTCTGGGGTTCACAGTATCAACTTTGTATGGAAACGACCAGGTTGCGAAGAATGACAGCAAGACTATTCCCGCGTCAATCACAACCATTGACGAGCTTTTCGGCAGCGGGAACAGTGTCCAGATTAACAAAACCGATATACCAGCATTTCTGTTGCTTTACGGAGCGCAAGCGAACGCGGACGGAACCTATTACGCGGGCGATGGGCTGGCGGACAGCGTGATCGCGCTTTACCATTCCTACCAAGCGCAAAACGCAGCTCCTGACAGCGTTCCGATCGATGCGTTGAAAGCTGACAATTTGTTGTACCTCTACGCGAACACTTCAAATCTCAGGGACGTCCAGGCGGCTTTGCCGGGATATTACAGCGTCGTTGATTTGGAGAACAACGGCAAATTGGCGGGAGAGTTTGTGGATCTTTGGGGGGTATCAAAAGCGGCGAGCACAAACCAGCAAAACGCGTCCATGAAACTGCTCGCCTACCTGCTCAACAATTTATCGCAGGATGAGTTCTTCCTGCAGCAGGATTCGGCGGCGCCTGTCAACAAGACGATCTTCGATCAATTTTTGCAGCTGAATCCAGACTTTGCATTCCTACAAGATAAGACAGGCAATATTCAATTTGCCGGCGAGTACATGCCGCAATTAAGAGCCTTCGGTGACGCTGTATACGACAATGTCCTGATGAAAGATGTGACGGACGATCAGATACGCGCGTTTGTTGACGGATATGGCGGGCAATGATGTCGTCATTGGTGATTGTATTTTGGGCTGCTCTGTTTTGCGCCCTGATGCTATTTCCAAAGTCTGGTGAACGCCAGGACGGCATACGATTTGCGCCAAACGAACAACATACCATGAAGAGGCAATGGAGAAGATTATTGATATGCCGCCAACCGATATGTCTTACGATGAAGCTATTGCATGGTTAGATAAGTATGCAAACAACGAGATCAATTTCACGGCATCAGAATCGTTGCCGTCTATTTGGACTCTTATAGAAGCGTATAAGCTGCTTGGCGAAAAAATAACTAGCGGTGTTACTCTTATTGCGAGTGGCTGATCTCATCACAGATTGCTTTGATCAATTGATATATACCATTTCCCATCCACTTTTATAAGCCGCATGACGTCGTCAAAGTTGTTCTTGCTTCCGTTTGGATAAATGAGCGACACATTGTATCGCATGATGGCTGTATCCCCGGTGATATTTGTTGACAATTCTGTCAACTTCACAGTACCCCAATCGTTGTCGTCGGCGAACGACCCCATCAACTCAGACGCAAAAGGAAGCATATCCGACATCCCGCTTACGCCAAAAACACCGCCAATCAGACTTGCCGCTCCTTTTGCAAATTGTGAAACTTTTGGATCGAAGCATTCTAAAATACCGTACATATCTTTATTGTTGTACGCGGTTTCCAGTTTGTCCAAAACACTTGACGGTTTTGACGACTGGCCTATGAAAACGGCAATGCAAATGACGACGATGGCGACAGCGGCAATAGTAATGCCGGCTGCAATCGGACCTTTGCTTCGGTTTGGGCTTGCGCTCTGCTGGATATTCGCACTTTTCTTTGACGTCCGGCCCGGCCCGATAGACTGTGATTGGATTGAACCTTCGTTTGGTGGTATTCCGGTGCTGCCAAGCGGCGACCCGCACTTCATACAAAATCGCGCTTCATCGGGATTTCCTTTACCACATTTCGGACAAAACATATCAACACCTCGCAATGCATATTGTAAATCTTCAAAGATCATACCACCATGATTTTTGCTTCCGTAGTTTCGGTTTTACAGGAAAGAAAACGAGTAAAGCGGCGACTACGGGGCGGCGTTTCACGCTTGATACAATTTGGGCATATGCGACGGGTTTGAAAAAATCCGTGTGACTGATCAAGTGTCCAAAACCAAGCGGAAAGTGGAAGGAAGCGCTACAGAACAATGGGTGCGGAAAACAGCGATTTGCTGCTGACGGTATTTGAAAATCTGATCCGGATGTTGCCGTTCATCATACTGGCCGCCGTGACCGCCATGATCGTCATGATTTTGGCGAGGCCGGAGGATCATGTCAACAGAGCTGTTTTGAAAAAGCGCGTGAAAGCCAGGATCGAAGGAAAAAAAAGCAGGCTCTTCACCTGTTCATTTCTAGCCGGATTGCTTTGCTGCATACCCGTCGTAAATATTGTCATCGGATCGGCGCTGTCACTCGGGCTTGCGCGTATATATCTTGGGGTGGCAAGAGGCCGCAAACCGGAAATAGGGGATATATTCTCTGGGACTCAGTTGCTTGGCCGGGCATGGGCGCTGTCTTTCCTCACTGGATTGTATACCTTTTTATGGGCTTTGATACCGGTCGTGGGCGTATGGCTGAGTGTTGAAAAACGCCTTTCATACTCTATGAGTATATACATCCTTGCGGAAAACCCTCATATGACGGTCGGTGGAGCTATTGAGGAAAGTAAACGGATGATGGAAGGGCACAAGCTGGATCTCCTAGCGCTTGAAGTTTCATTCATCGGTTGGAATTTGCTTGGCGTGGTCACCGTCGGTCTCGTCTTTATTTTCTACACAAACTATTACTACGCTGTGACACGCGCAAATTTTTATCTTGAGGTAAAGAAGCAATGGCGCAAATCTGGTAGCCGGGATAGTGGCTCGGATGTCAGAACAAAAGTCGGCCCAGGGGCAAGGTACAAAACATCCAAACGGTATGACCATGATCCTGAATCAGTATCTGATGAGTTGGTTTTGGCGAATTGCCGAATCGCAGTGCCGGACGTTGGGCGAGCTCCGCCGCATGTCAGGCACGGGATCATACACGGGACATCCGGCATGTACAAAGGGGCTGATTTCCCGATTACTGAAAACGAGGAGCTGGTTTTTGGGCGAAGCGCCGAACAGTGTCAGATCGTCATAAGCCAGGGCGCTGAAAAAATCAGCAGAAGGCATATGTCAGTATCCATAGATAGTTCAAGCGGAGACTATATCGTTACGGATTTTTCATCCAATGGGACTTTCCTCAGTGATGGTACGTCGCTGAAGCCGAATACGCCAACTCTTCTTTATCCTGGTGCTACAGTGTACCTGGCTAATCAAAACAATACTTTTCGATTGGGGTGAGTATTTTGCGTTCCGGGAAAACGGCGACTACGAGAGAGAGGTAAGCATGTATTACTATTTACAAGGAACTAGTATTTGAGATTTTGATTTTGTAATTGAAGGGAGAGTGAAATGCAAGGCTTTGTGAAAGGAGGGGTGATACACGGTGTATCCGGGATGTATGGAGGGGCAACTTTGCCGCTCCAGGCAAACGAGGAACTGGTTTTCGGACGGGGCGCCGATTTGTGCCATATCGTGATTGCCGACGATACAGGGAATATCAGCCGTAAACATGTATCCGTTGCTTTGGACAGTAAAAACGGTAGCTATATTGTGACGGATTTTTCATCCAACGGCACCTTCCTGAGCAATGGAACGCGTCTTTTGCCAAATACGCCAACGAGGCTTCCGTCGGGGACAGCGATTTATCTCGCAAATCCACAGAACAGCTTTCTTTTGGGGGAGCAGGTCATTTCCCAGACAAATACAAACGAGCAGTATACGAGTGAAGGGTTTTTGGAGCGTTATGAAGACGGCGGCGTGACTATGTTCGTTTGTATCGCCGGTATTGTCACCGCGATCGTCGCGCTGCTGACCTTTTCTCAGCAATGGGTGTCAATTGAAATGTTTTCAGTCAATCAAAAGCTCACGCTTCTTGACGTTGCCGGACTGTCGTCTCAATACAGTGGCGCCACACAAATGTATGACGCTTTTACTGGCGCAGGGCTGACTTCTACCTTGGGGTTGATATCGCTTGCGGCGAGCGTCAGCTACTGGATATTGCTGATTGGCGGGATAGTGTCGATAATCGTATCAGTAATCATACTTATATGGCCGAAAAGCGAGTTACTCGTTTTCATCCCGGCCTATATCACAATAGCGTTTGCCATCATAGGCGCGGTCTTCACTTTCATACCGCTTTTTACAAATGGGCTGGGTTTCATGCCGATTCCTCTTCTAATGCTTATTGTGGCCGGGATACCGGGAGCAATAAATAAATTTCTTTTCTAATACACTTCGGGGACGGTTTCTTTTGTGTTGGGAAACCGATGGTAAAGGTTGGTTTAAAACCGTCCCCGTTGTGTGATTCTGCAAAAGATAAAGAACTTGTTTCATATAAGCGCATTTGAAATTTCATACTTCTATTTTGTTTGCAGCATCCCAGTATGGCGGTGGAGCAGGATAGGATGACGAACAGGTATAACGCTTTTGTAAAATAGAGACTACAGAAGGGGAGCAGCTGTGAGATATCATGGTCTCATGGTTGATGGCGGGCAATGAATTCGAGGTGGAACCGGTGGCTCAAAGATATGTTTTGTTTAGAAAAATGATCGTACTCGTATTGACGGCGCTTTTTATCGGCGGTATCTGTCCGGCATTTGCGGCGCCCGTGTACGCGGCGACGGATCCGGCTGCTACCAGAAAAGCTATCACGGACGCTGACTTCTTGCATGTAGACGCGATGGGCGGTATTGTCACAAAGGCAGGGGCAAAAGTGGTTTTGCGAGGCGTCAATCTCGGGGGTTGGCTGATTCAGGAGCACTGGATGGATCCGGTTCTCTCAGACTGGGATCTTGCCCGGGCAAAGGAATTGACGGACAAGGCATTGTATGATAAACGAGATAGGTCAACAACAGACCCGAGCGTTGGAGCCGACAAGACAAGGCTTTGGTCAAACCTTGACACATTGGACACATTAACAGCGAAATTTTCACAAACTGATGTCCTAAACCTGTACAAAACATTTGAAGACAATTGGATTACCACTGATGATTTGGATCGTATAGCGGACGCCGGCTGTAATGTAGTAAGAGTCCCGTTTTGGTATCGAAATTTTGTGTGGAGCGATAGTAAAGTCAATGGTGACTGGCAATGGATAGGCGGCAGTTTTGAGGCTTCGCCGGGCGTCCAAAAACTCAACTGGCTGATGGAGGAAGCCGGCAAGCGCGGCATCTACGTCATACTGGATATGCACGGCGTTCCTGGCGGACAAAGCCTCAACCATTCTTCCGGGACATGGGG
>Ga0123357_10006525_pt1 | contig 14264 bp, 10 predicted proteins | sample TergutEmb28metaG_FD_89873 | JGI IMG/M metagenome (GOLD analysis project Ga0123357, IMG submission 89873) | Embiratermes neotenicus P4 segment gut microbial communities from Petit-Saut dam, French Guiana - Emb289 P4 | ecosystem: Host-associated > Arthropoda: Insects > Digestive system > Gut ... | reverse complement strand
TTTCGAAATGCGCAGCCCGATGCCACCCTTCGCCAAGGCTACGGGTGGCAAGCTGTCAATATTTTCGATATCCGCAACTGGATATCCGGTCGCCGTGATGCCATGGAAATACGCATACTCCGCCATGCTGAACGCGCCCGGCGCGTCGGCCGAATCGGGTTTGAACAAGGCCGCGGTCGTCCGGATGGCGGCGCCGATTTTCGGAATCGGCTCTTCGGGTTTCAAGGAAAGGCGCACCACCGCACCATCCGGCAAATCGATATCCGAACGGACACGCGGATGGGCAACATCCGCCATATCGTTTTTGATGCGGACGAATATCCGCGCTTTGTCGGATGTGTAATCGATGCGCGTGACAACGCCTACAATCTCCATCGCGTTCACGCTGTGCGGAATCGTTGGCGTCGCGACGGCGTGCGTGGTCGCCGCCGCATAAAAGAATCCGAACCGGAACAACAGAAACGCGACCAGAAAAACTTTATAAGTCAAATCGGCCCGCAGCTTTTTAAACACCCGCACCAGAATCAGCAACGCAACGGCGGCGACGGCCGAAAAAATCCAAGCGGTCAGCACATTCGGTTCGAACGGCAACGTAAAATAAAGCACTGCGCCGCCCGCCAAGACAAACGGCGCAAATAAAATCAAGTTCGGATATTGCGATTCCAAAAATTTTTTCACAATAACCGCCTTTTGAAAAAAGCGGCAGGAGGCGAAAACTACAAAGTCTCAGTAGTGTGGTATATTCGACATATTCTACCACCCTCCTGCCGGGACAGGAGCAAAAGTTCATAACGAACTGAGACTTTGGAGTTTTTCGAACTCCTTTGCTGAAATAAGTATAGGGACATATCCCTGCGAAAGCAAGATTTTTTGACTACCCCGGATTTCCATCGGCGGCTAGTCCACCCCACAAAATCTAACGATTTTGTGGGGACCCCGGAAGCCGCCGGGAAATCCGACCCTTCTGAGAAGGGTAATGAGACTGATTCAAGTAAGAGCTAAATTGCCCTTCTTAGAAGGGTCGGAAAGCTTGGAGCGAAGCGACTTAGCTTTCCGGGGTAGTCTGAACGGCAAAAAAACATATTGCGCCGGCGCCCGGGATTTTGTTAAGATTTAATCCCGTATTGAACATCTTCCAAAAGGATACCTTATGCAATGCGGGTTTGATTCCGAAAAATATAAAAAAAGCCAAAAACAGGCGTTACTAAAACGCGCAAGTGGCCGCAATGGCGACCGATTGTATATCGAAGTCGGCGGCAAGATTATCGACGACAACCACGCCACGCGCGTGCTGCCCGGGTATCGCAAAGACTTGAAATTGGAAGTCATCAACGAAGTCTTTCCGAATGCCGAAATCGTTTGCGGTGTATCGGCGCGCGACATCGAAGCCGGGCGTGAACGCGTCGATTTCGGATTGTCGTATGACGAAGAAGTGTTCCGTTTATTGGACGGATTAAAAGCGCGGAAACAGAATATCGACAAAGTCATCATCACGCGCTTGGACTTGCAGCATATTTCGAAACGGGTGCGGGAATTCAAAAAAGCCATCGAAGCGCGCGGCTTCAAAGTTTATCTGTTTCCGGAAAATCCGCATTATCGCCCCGATGAAAAACTTATTCCGGGACTGGATGCGACGCCGTTCATTGACTTCAAGGCGCGTGAGGTCGTCGTGACCGCGCCCGGCGCCGGGTCCGGGAAATTCGGAATCTGTCTGACGCAATTGTATCATGAAATGAAAAACGGGCATCGTCCGAAATATCTGAAAATCGAAACGTTCCCCGTTCACAACATGCCCATCGACCACCCGTTGAACAGCGCATACGTCGCGTCGTGCGCCGATTTGGGCGACAAGAATATTCCGGACGAAAACGATGCCGGGCGCGCCGTGTCGTATAACCGGGATTTGGAAAATTTCAAATTATTGCAAGTTGTCGCCGCAAAATTCGGCCATCATGCCGACCATTTGCGGGAATATGTGTCGGCGACCAGCATGGGCGTGAATTTCATTCGCGACGGCATCGTGGACGACGATGTCATTCGGTTGGAATCAAGTGCGGAGATTGCGCGCCGTTTCATGCGTTCCAAACGGGAATACCGATCGGACGCCGCCAAAAAAGAAGCCTATCTGATTTGCCGGCGCTTGATGCGCGAACTGACCGACGCGGCCTAAAAAACGCGGGCTTGCCCGCGTTTTTTAATTAAGAATTATGAATTAAGAATTATGAATTTTTGCGTCGCGCAAAGCGCGACAAATTAATAACAAAAATTTGCTTTGCAAATTTTTGACATTAATTGTTAATTCTTAATTCATAATTCTTAATTGATTTCTTCCCATTCGCACACGGCGACCGCGTTAATTTCGTCCCCGGCCCGAATCAAATGGCGCGACACCGCGCCGTCCAGCATGGATTCGACGATGATTTCCGGCGTTCCCGCTTTGACTTCTTTTTTGAAATTAATGGAAAGCCCAATCAGCCGATGCGTGTCGCGAAAATCAAACCCCAGCGCCTCGGTCGCCCAGACGGCGTATACCGCATTATTGATATGCTGATTCACATCCACGTCGTCGAATCGCGGCACAATGTTCACGCTGGTATCCGAAACGAAATCCGGGAACTTGTCGAATTCGCGATTCAACGCGCGTTCGGTCCAGATTTCCCACCCGGCCAACGCATCGTCCAATCGCAAGGGTTTCCGCGCGTCCGCGTCTATCATCACCCATTGCGACGTCGCGCGGACCAGCGACGCCCCCGTTTTGGCGTCCGTGATTTGAAAATCGCGAAACGCCCGGATGCCGTCGATGCCGGATGGCCAGGTCGATATCATAATTTCTTGCCGGTCGTGCGGCATTTCATCGATTTCGATTAAATAATGCGTCACGACCCAAGCTATGGCATTATCTTCGCAATACGCGCGCCCGCGGCCCAATTGTTCCGCATGCGTGTCGGCGACCGATTGCAATTCATTCATCAGCATGATGGGCCGCCATATTCCATGCCGGTCCATCTGATAGGTCTTTAAAGTTTTCGTTTCGGTGTATTTTTGCATTGGTTCTCTTCCCTTGTAGGGGCGCAACATGTTGCGCCCGATATAACGCGCGCTAACGCGCGCGGGGCGAATAATTATTCGCCCCTACAAGATTATCCCTGTTCCCCCCAGACCAATTCGCCGACCAGCGCGTCGCCGGAAAATTCCAATTCGGAAACATTCAGAACGTTTTTGATATCTGTTTCCGCGGCCTTAAAGAATTCGGCGACCACCAATTTCGCAATCGGCGCCTTCATGGATTTTCCATTTTTGGATTTTTCGCCGCGGACAAGCGACACCAATTCACACAGCAAATTGTAATCCGCCGGGTCGCCCCACAAATCGCGATAATAAAAATCGTCTTCGCCGATTCCGGGGAACAATTCGTTATGAACGGACGGACGTTCCGCATTCCACGGATGCGCGCGCCAGACTTCTTCGGCGATAAACGGCATGAACGGCGCGAATAATTTGCAGAAAATGCGCAAAACATAGAACAATGATTTCAGCGCGGAATCATCGCCGGCATACGCGCGGCCCTTCACAATTTCCAGGTAATTGTCGCAAAAGTCCCAAAACGCGGCCTCTATCGCGATTAATGCGCCGGTGTAATCGTTTTCATTAAATGACTTCACGGCGCTTTTGACGGCGGCGCTCAGTTTTGTGATAAAGGCCGCATCAATCGGATTGTCGTCGGGCCGCGTGATTTTAATTTTGCTATTCGGGAAACCAAACACGAATTTTGCCGCGTTGTAAAATTTCATGACCAGCTTCTTCTTTTGGTCGATGATTTTTTCGTCCGCGGTGCCATCCATGCCCAGTTTTGAGCTGGCCGCCCAAAGGCGCACGGCATCCGCGCCGTATTTTTCAATCAAGTCATTCGGGACGACGACGTTGCCTTTGGATTTCGACATCTTTTTGCGGTCGGGGTCCAAAACGAATCCGGAAATCCAGGCTTGGTTCCATGGAATCGTATGGTCGTTCATCATCGCAACCGCAATCGTATAGAACGCCCAGGTGCGGATGATATCATGCGCTTGGGGCCGCGCATCGAACGGCAGTCCGATATTTTTCGAATCGGGCGCCATTGCCATCGCAATTTTTGGCGTCAAACATGAAGTGGCCCAGGTATCCATGACATCCGGGTCGCCGATAAATCCATCGGGTTTTCCACGCTGCGATTCCGTAAATCCATCCGGCGCATCGGATAATGGGTCGCACGGCAATTTTTTCGCAATCATCGGCGCGTCGAAGAGCGGTTCGCCCGACGCGTTCAGTTTATACCATACCGGAAACGGCACGCCGAAAAACCGCTGGCGCGAAATCGCCCAATCCTGATTCAATCCGTTCGTCCAGTTTTCGAATCGCAATCCCATGTGTTCCGGCGTCCATTTGACGGCTCGTCCCGCCGCAACCAATTCGTCTTTCTTGTCCAACAACGTAACGAACCATTGGCGGGATGGGACGAATTCCAGCGGCACATCGCCCTTTTCATAGAATTTCACCGCATGCGTAATCGGCCGCGGTTCGCCCATTAAATCGCCGGACACACGCAAAAATTCGACGATTTGTTTCCGCGCCGCTTTGACGGGCAATCCCACCAGCGCGCTAAATTTTTCATGCTTCAAAAATCCGGTGTCGATAATCTTTCCATCGCGACCGACAATCTGGCGCAGCGGTAACCCGTGCAGTTTCCAGAACTTCACGTCTTCCGCGTCGCCAAAGGTGCAGACCATCATGATGCCGGTGCCCTTGGTCGGGTCGGCATGCGGTGATGCCATGATTGGAACCGTAAATCCAAATAACGGCACGATGGCATTTTTTCCAATCAAGTGTTGATACCGCGCATCGTCGGGGTGGGCCACAATCGCGATGCACGCCGGCAAGAATTCCGGCCGGGTCGTCGCAATCACAAAGAAATCGGCCGAATTTTCAACGCCGAATTTGATATCGTGGAAAAAACCCGCAACTTCGCGGTCTTCGACTTCGGCCTGGGCCACCGCGGTCTGGAACGTCGTATCCCACATGGTCGGCGCGTCGACGGATTTCACGTTGCCACACGTGTATAATTTAATGAACGATTCTTGGGCGATTTTGATGGCGGTGTCGGAAATCGTGGAATATTTTAATCCCCAGTCATAAGAAAATCCCATGCGGCGAAAGATGGATTCAAATATTTTTTCGTCTTGGTCAATCAGGACCCAGCACGCTTCGATAAAATTCCGGCGGGAAACGGGGCGTTTCAGGCCATCGTATGTGTCGTCATGCACCGGTTTGAAATCCGGGTCGTAATGCAAAGACGGGTCGCAGGTGATGTTGAAATAATTCTGAACCCGGCGTTCGGTGGGCAATCCGTTGTCGTCCCACCCGATGGGAAAGAACATGTTTTTACCGCACATCCGCTGGAACCGGCCCAAAACTTCCGCCTGGGTATACGATAGGATATGCCCGATGTGCAAGTGGCCCGAAATGGTCGGCGGCGGGGTGTCGATGGCGAATGTGTCGGCGCGCGACTGGGTCGGGTCATATTTATACACGCCGTTTTCTTCCCAGTATGCCATACAGCGGTCTTCGATGGCTTTCGCATCGAATTGAGCGTCTAAACCCGGCTTTTCTTTATATTGCATTCGTTTTCCTTATGGTTTGCATTTTACATCGTCGAATCATTAAAATCAAATAAAAATGCCGTGTTCAAAGGCACGGCATCGTAGGGGCGGAACATGTTCCGCCCCTACCTAACAACCACCAAATTCATCTTCTGTGTTTTCATTTTGTTCCCATTGTATACTAAGATTTACAAAAATCAAGGATGGATGTAGGGGCGTATTGCATACGCCCCGGGCGTGCGCGGCACGCCCCTACAATAATTACCTTGTAATCAGCGTCCATCCCGATGTATCCAGGTTATGCAATTCTTTTGGCAAATCGGATTCAGCGACGGCGTGCCAGGTCTGGGTCCGGCCGAACGGCCCGATGCTGCCCCGCACGTTCAGGATGGTCGGGTCGGCGTCGTCGGTCCAAATACGCGCGCTGTATGTGGCGCCGTCTTCCGGGTCCATGATGCGCCCGCCGTCATACCGGGCGTTCCGGTCGTTCCAGGTCATGCCCCAAATGATATCCAGCCCGTCGACAAAGGGATTATCCTTGACCTTGTCCGCGCGTTTTTGCGGATTGCGAATGGTTTCCTGTATCGCCGTGCCGGCGTCATTGAACAGCGCGACAATACGTCCGCACATGTTGGCGCCGCATGGATACAGGCGGACGATGGCCCGCGCCGTGCCGGTCTTTTCGCTGATGGTCTTAAAGAATCCCATTTCGGGACGGCCCGCATTGGCCACCAAAGGAACAAGGAACAGAAACAAGGAACAGAGTATTTTTTTCATTTTTTTTTCCTTTTATTTTGTCTGACTTCAAAGGATGATATCCGTATAAAACTAAAAAATCAAATCATTTTCATTCATTAGGCCAGCTTGCGGGTGGTGGGTGACCCGACGTGTATTAAACATACACAAGGGGCGCCCAACGCCCGCAATGTGGTTTCGGATGAGGAAATAATCAACTCAACATAATGCTGTCTTCGTCCACGATGACGGTCTTGCCGGCGGGGATATTGAACTGCGCCAATGCGGCCGTTGCATCCCTTTGCCCGAACATCCGTGGGTCGTTTATTGGATATACCCCGCGCGACACACATAATTGATTTGCCACCACCGCTGAATTGCACACCGCAAGGATGGGCATATCGGGCCGGCGACAGCTGATTTCCCGCGTCGCATCGCCGTCGCGGTCAAACACGACAATGGCATGCGCTTTGTTCAACTGGGCCATGCTGGCCACGCTTTTCGACCAATCGTTTTCGGGAACATCGTCGACGCGGTTCCAATCATAACTATTTTCAATTGAATCTTCATCCGCCGCGGAAAGGATTTTCGCCATGGTCTCGATGACGACAACCGGATTGTCGCCAATCGTCGTTTCTTCGGATGTCATGGCCGAATCGGCGCGCAGATACGCCGTCGTCGCCACATCCGATATTTCCGCGCGCAAGGGAAATTCCGAATGCACCATGGACCCCAGCATTTGGGTCGCGACGATACACGGCCGATTTTTCCGACGACAGCTGCGAATCAGCGCGCGCGTCACACCGGGAATTTTTTCAAACGGCATTTCGACCGCCAAATCCCCGCGGGCCACCATGATGACGTCCGAAACATCGATGATGGCGTCCATGGCCGCCACGGCATGCGGGCGTTCGATTTTCGCAATGATTTTGACCGGGTGCGCCGACCGGGCTGTGATAAAGTCGCGCACTTCGGCGATATCTTCGGGTTTCTGCACAAACGACACCGCAACGAAATCGGGATTCTTGGTCAAGGCGTATTCCAAATCATGGCGGTCTTTGGCGGTCAAGACATCCGTATCCACCAAGGTATCGGGCAAGTTGAATCCCCGCCGGGACCAGATTTCGGTGCCGCGGACAATTTTCGTGACAACGCTGATTCCCTTGTCTCCTGCCTTTTTTTCCTTTACTTCCAATTCGATTTTTCCATCATTCAGCAAAATGCGTTCGCTCACATTTAATGATTTCAAGACATCGGCATCGGGCAATTGGACGCGCGTCGAATCGCCGGGCGTCGAATCGCTGTCCAGAACAAACGTGTCGCCCGGCGCAATCGGATAAGGGTTGTCTGTCGCAAAATCGCCGATACGATGTTTCGGACCTTGCAGGTCGGCGATGATGGCGATGGGGCGGCCCAGCTCGGACGCGATTTTGCGGATGCGGTCGAATTTTTCGCCTTGAACCGCGTCGGTGTCGTGGCTGAAATTGAGGCGACACACGGAAACGCCGGCCACAACCATCGATTTGATGACATCGGGCGACTGCGAGCTTGGCCCCAGCGACGCCGTTATTTTGGTTAATTTGCTCATCTTTCTTTCCCCGTTTCTTTTCTTGATTTTAGTCATTTTAATGATACCATACCGCAACGACAAAAACAATGAACGAAGGAAAATAAAAATGAAACAGGCCAACCATGGGTCCATCGACAACAAGCAGCTGCTGACGCTGATTGAACGCATCGAAAAACTGAACGAAGAAACGGCGGCGATTGCGGCCGACATCAAAGAGATTTACATCGAAGCGCGCAGCGCCGGTTACGACCCGAAATACGTGCGCCAGATGATACGGTTGCGCAAACTGGACCCGGACGAACTGGACGAATCGGACGAGCTGACGAAAATGTATCGCACGGCGTTGGGAATTTAAAAATCGCCAAAGGCGATTTTTAAGTGATAAAGTGATTAGTGATAAAGTGATAAAACGTTGGTCGCGCGCGAAGCGCGCGGAACTTTATAATCGTTGGATTGTGAGCGAAGCGAACGCATTCACTTTATCACTTTATCACTAATCACTTTATCACTATGAAAAAGTTCACCCGCACCATCGAAGATTTTACCTGCCTGCACTGCGGCGCGGTGGTTCATGGCAACGGATACACGAATCATTGCCCCCATTGTTTATGGTCGCGCGATGTTGATATTCACCCCGGTGACCGCGCATCCGCATGCTTCGGTCCCATGCGCCCCATTGGCATCGAATCTAAAAATGGCGAAACGATGATTATTCATCGATGCGAAAAATGCGGCAAAGTCGCGCGCGTTCATGCGGCGCCCGATGACGATGTCGATGCAATCATAAAATTATCGGCGGACGAATCTTTTGTGTTTGGAAAGAAGTAGTCCGTATACAGTATTCTGTATTCAGATAGACTGAAAAGAATCGAAAGATTGAGTTCCATTTTTAAAATTCAGATGTAAACGATTCTGAATACAAAATACTGACTACTGAATACTTTTCACAACTTTCCGAACTGCGCCCGTTTTCGGGTCAATCCAGACTTCTTCGCGCGCACATGACATAACGGGCGCGTCGCTGCGGTTGTCCGAATAAGACCGCACAATGCGAAATCCACCGTCAGTTTGCAAATCGGCGCCAAATTCTAAATTTAACAACGCGTTCAACGTTTCGATTTTATTTGCGCCGTAATTAAAAAACAGAATTTTCCACGGATGCGCGGATGCCGTGTTCGACGTGATGATAAAATCGAAATCCATATCGGACACCAGCGGCTTTATCAGATATTCCATCCCGGCGCTTGATAAAATCACCAAGCTGCCCGCGGCGCGTTCTTTCGCGACTTGGTCGGCGGCCCATCCGAATCGATTCAATTTGAATGCCGCAATGAATCCAGGCGCCAGCCGCGCCACCAGCGCCGGCGTGTAAAAGAGCCGAATCATTTCGCGCCATAAAATCGCGATGGGCGAAATATTCGTGACCATGCGCAATTTGAGCAGCCCGCGCGCAATGAACATCACAACAAATCCAACGGCCACGATGGGCAAAAACAGCCATGGGCGAACAGAATGCCGGAAACAATAGTGCCAAAACGCATTGTTCGCGTCGGATGTCGACAACGTGCCATCAAAGTCGAAAATCACGATGCGCCGTGGACGCGCCGGCATGGATGCCGCCGCGGATGTGGGTTTTGTTTTGGGTTCAGATTTTTTTTTCGGGGCCATGAATGGATTATACCATAAACGCCGCCAATTACGAAAACGAAAGGCCGGCTAAAAATTCCCAATCGGCGGGCGCTTATAAATCATTTGACAAATTATAGAATTGCATTAATATAAAGGCACATCAACACAAAGGAACAACAATGAGCAAAAAATTGCGCACACCCGTCCCAGCTTATCAAAAATCAATTCCGGGCATCATGGGCGGCATGTCATTGGAATCGTCGAACCATTTCGAGGCGGACATCCAATCTTTTTATCGGCAATATTTCCCCTATTCCACCCGGGACAAGATAAAGCTGGATTACAAAAGCGAAAATCTGGATATGAAAAAGATTGAAGAACAGCAAAAGACGGCGGCCGGCATGAACGAATGGTGCAACGACATGATTGCCGCGGCGCTGCGCTTACGGGGCAAAGGCGCGGACTTTATCGCTGTCATTTCCAACACGGCGCATAAATTCGCGAATGAGATTCAGGCGGCGGCCGGAATTCCGTTAATGCATATCGCGACGCCGGCGATAAGCGCCATCAAGGCCGACAAAATCGATGCCATCGGATTGATTGGCACCCGCTATACCATGACGGAAAGATATCTCATCGACTTGTTCGAAAATTCCGGAATCAAGGTGATTGTGCCGAACGCGGAAGACATCGAATATATCCATGATATTACATTCAGCGAGTTAATCAACGGAATCATCGAACCGGAATCAAGAAAGATATTTGAAATCGCGATGAAAGACATGCAATCGCGCGGCGCCCAAGGAATCGTCTATGGATGCACCGAAGACGGCCTGCTGGTCCCGGCCGAACCGGATGGCTATTATTATATGGATAAAAAGCCCGGCGTGCCGTTGGATGATGACGATAACAAGTCCATCCGGGCGTATGATACGACCGATTTGTTTGCCCGGGCCGTCGCAATGGCCGCGTATTACGGATACGACGCGTGGCAAAAATCGTTGCAGAAATAATCGAAAAAGAATCAATGATGAAAACGAACAAAGCGTGGGTGGTTGTCGCGGTGATTTATTACCTTACCGCGGTCTTGAACGGGGCATCGGCCTGTTTTAAAATCCATTCGGATACCCCCGCCGACGCGCTTTGGGCAACATTGATTGCCGGGGGCTTTTTAATCGCCGGGATTTGGGCAACGACAAAAGCCAAAAAGAAATAATTTCGCTCAAAAAAAACCGCGGCGTTCGCCGCGGTTTTTTTATTGTAGGGGCGAATGAAACCGGGGTCCCCGCGCAATCGCAGATTGCGTGGGGTGGACATTCGCCCGCTATCGGTCGCATTGCCGGGCGAATATTATTCGCTCCTATGCTTTTTCTTTCGATTCCGCAGGTGTTCCATCGCCATGAACATAGCGGGCGTCATGGCGAAGGTCCAGAACAAAGATGCCAAGATACCGCCGATGATGACCGCCGCCATCGATAACTTGATGCCGTCCGCCGACCATAATTGGGGCACCATGCCGGCGACGACGGCGACCGTCGTCATCAATAACACGCGGCGCTTGTCCACAAATTCCGACCATAACGCGTGTGGCGCCGATTCGCCGTTTTCCACCCGCAAAATCGTCGGTTCCAGCAGCAGAATATTATTGCTGACCGCCAATCCGACCAACATGACGAACGATAACATCGCCGCGATGTTAATGGATGCCCCTGTCAGGAACAGAAAGATAAACACCCCCGCAAAGCTGAACAGAATCGACGTCGCGATGGTGAACGGCTGCAAAAACGAATTCATAATGGCGGCCAAGACCATATAGGTCAAGATGGTAGCCAACAAGAACGCCACGCCGATTTCGCCGGTGGAATCGCTTTGCATTTCCGACATGCCGCCGAACGACACGCCGTATTCCGGCGCCCAATCGATTTTCGATAATCGTTGCTGTATCTCCTTTTGCACTGGGCCGATGGTGGATTTTCCGATATTGATGTCGATTTCGGTTAGTCGTTCCTTGTTAATCCGGCGGATATTCGGGGTCGCGCGGTCGACGACGACGGCGCCCAGCTGATTCAGCGCGACCAAGCCCTTGGGCGACCCCACAAAGATATTGTCGAACGACGCCTTCGTCTGATACGCTTTTCCGAATTCGATTAGAATCGGATATTCCTTGCCGGCTTCCTTATACTTCGACGAATCGTTTCCAAAGAGCGCGGTGCGCAAGGCCACGGCCGCATCCGTGTTCCGAACGCCGTAATATTTCATCTTGGCCGGGTCGGGCACAAATTTCAATTCGTTCCCCGGGATTTGGTCGGCCAAGACGGCCGACTGAACCTCTGGAATCTGATTCAAGATTTGAATCGCCTGCGCGGCATAAGCATCACGTTTCGCGTCATCCGGGCCGGTCACATTCATGACCATGTCGCTGGCGTTCATGCCCATCTTTTGACCCGTCGCAATCTGAATCTCGACGCCCGGAATATCGGACAAGGCGGGCAACATTTTTTGCATCAAGAGCTTGTCCGAAATGCCGCGTTCGGCGCGGGGCAACAATCCGACGTCGATGCTGATATTTTCCGTGCCGCGTTCGCCGATTTTCACCGCGGCATAGCTGACTTCTTTGAACGCGGATAAACGCGATTCCAAAAGTTTGGCGACTTCTTGGGACGGAACATAGGTGGAACCGGCGGCCGTGCGCGCCGTGATGGTAATCTTATCGACGTCGGTGGTTGGCGCGAATTCGGACCCGACCCAGCGCATCAGCGTCGCAGATAATACCAAGACGACAAATGACAATCCGACGATGCGCCACGGATGTGCCATCTGATAGTCGTAGAATTTCCGGAACCAGCTTAATTTCGATTCTTCGGATTTCATATCCGCGGCCGCGGCATCTTCGGGTTTATTTTTCCGTTTTCCAAATTTTAATTTCGAAATCTTGAATTTCGTTTCCTTTTTCTTTGTCGGGCGCAAGATTTTCGCAATCATCATCGGCGTCAGGGTGAATGAGAACATGGATGACAACAACACCAGAAAAACGACCGAGATTCCGAATTGCTTCATGAATTGCCCGGCGATGCCGCCCATAAAGGCCAGCGGCAAAAACACGACGACGTGCGTCGCGATGGTCGCAAAGATTCGAATCGTGACCTTTTTGGTTCCCAGCTCCGCCGCCTCTTCGGGGGTGTGCCCCTGTTCGATTAACACCAATGCGGATTCGATTAAAACAATCGCGTCCATAATCAGCGTGCCCAACGCCGTCGCCATCGCCAACAAGGTCATCGCGTTGATGGTGAAGCCCGACATCGACATGAAAAAGAATCCGGAAATGAACGACGCCGGAATCACCACGCTGGCAATGACCGTGGTGCGCCAGTTGCGCGTAAAGAAATACAGCGTCGCAACGGTCAGCGCCAGTCCCAAAATAATCCCGTAAATCGTATCCCATGTTTCATTCAGAACGGCGGTCGATGTATCGGACACAATCTGCATGGTTGGAACCGCGGATGGGTCCGCGGGCGCGGCAAAATTCCCATTTTTGAAATATTCAGTCATCAGATTTTGCAACCGGGGCAGGTTTTTATGAATTTCGGAACTGATGCGAATCGCGTTGCCGTCGGATGCTTTGATGACGGACACCATCACGACGTCCGCGCCTTGGTAACGCGCGCCCGTGTCTTTGTCGCGCGCGCTGTCCGTAATATTCGCAATATCGCTTAGCTTAAAATTCTCGCCCTCGGCCGTTGTAATCTTCATGGCCGCGATATCGGGAACAGTCGCGAATTCGCCGACGAATCGGACGATATTCGAATTCGGGCCGGATTCGATTTTGCCGCCCGGAATGTTCAGGTTATTCGCCGCCATGGTGCCGACGATGTCGTTCACGCCAATTCCCCGTGCCGCCATCCGTTCGGGATTCAAGGCAATGCGTATCGCGCGGTCGCGTCCGCCAAAGACATTGACCGACGCCACGCCGGGCAACGCGGTGATTTGTTGCGATAACACGTCGTCCACGAATTGGGAAAGGTCGCGCGGGTTTGGGCCAGAAAGCACGATGTTCACGACCGGTTCCTGCAACACGTTCAGCTTTTCAATCACCGGCGCCTTCATGTCCGTTGGGAAATCGTTGGACAGCGCGTCGATTTTGCCCTTGACTTCATTCGCTTTATCATTCACGTTCACGCCGATATTGAATTCCGCCATGACCATCGCGCCCGATTCGAAAATCTGCGACGTGATTTTTTTAAGTCCCGCGACCTGGGAAATCGCGTCTTCGGCTTTTTTGACGACTTGCGATTCCATTTCATCGGGCGATGCGCCGGGATAGACGAACGTGGCGGTCACCATCGGGAAATCGATGTCCGGACGTGATTCGACATTCATTTTCGGAAATGAAACGACGCCCAACACCACCCAGAACAAAACGAACATAATCGTGGTAACGGGATGCTTTATAAAAAACTTTATCATTGTGTTATTCCTTTAATGAAGGTTTGAGGTAGGAGGTTTGAAGTTTGAAGTTTGAGGTTTGAAGTTGAATTCTGATGGTTGTCCAATATATTAGACAACTTTGTCTATTATAATAGACAACATAAATTCCTACCTCAAACCTCAAACTTCAAACTTCAAACTTCAAACCTCCTACTTCAAACCTCAAACCTTTCTCTAATTTTCCTTGCTTAAAACTTTCGTGCCGGCGTCGA
>Ga0123357_10006524_pt1 | contig 14265 bp, 8 predicted proteins | sample TergutEmb28metaG_FD_89873 | JGI IMG/M metagenome (GOLD analysis project Ga0123357, IMG submission 89873) | Embiratermes neotenicus P4 segment gut microbial communities from Petit-Saut dam, French Guiana - Emb289 P4 | ecosystem: Host-associated > Arthropoda: Insects > Digestive system > Gut ... | reverse complement strand
TCCCAACTAGTGTCAGTGGATTTTTTATTGACATAAAATTCTTCCGCTCGCACTATGGCCCTGGGGTCGATTCAGCCTCTAACAGAAATGAGTACCAGGAGTATTTCCTGGGGGTAAAGGCGGCCGGTGCGTAAGGCTGACAACCAACCACCATCCTGAGCCGTCGTCACGAAATCTGTGAACCTTAACTTCTTGGAACCCTCTGGGCCCCTCCGGGCCTGTAACGGGACTTCTTTACCTTTTACCATGCAACTTTATTCACTAACGGAACTGGAAGATATTTAACTGACTTCAAGCATCGGAGTCATTCTAGGCAAGATAACGGTTTCTCAGCTAGTCAAGAAATGATCTATATTTTTCGAAACCCAAAGATTCAATACAATTGTCTTTTCGTTCCGCCACTGGTGCTTATCATAAGCCAATTTTAATATTATACTTACTTACTCCTATGTCTTCAAAGCGGTCTCTTTCCTTCGCGGTTTCCAAACAAAACGCTGAAAGCATTGGATTTCTGCGACATAACAGTCACATTCGCCTTACGCATCGTTCTTGATTTCATCCCCGAAACAATATTATATGACCAAGAACACGAACAATAAAGCTCCTTGCACAGTTTCCTGCAGTCCCAGGTTACTTCCTCCTTCTTAGTTCCATATATTTTCCTCTGCACCCCGTTCTAGAACCCCTTCAGCTTATGCTCTTCCCTTACTGTCAGACACCCTGTTTCACACAAGGAAGACCTGTAATTTGACGTACGTTATTATATGCAATCAGACAGCAAACGAGAAGACAAGGCTATCAATCAAATGGTTACAAGTATTCCCCACTGGCCCTTAATATATTCATGAATAAAATTTCCAAAGTGTTTGAATTTTGTCACATTTTCAAATGATTGATTAACTAACTTCACGTTGTGATTTTTCTTACATTCTTCCAATCGACGTGAACATACACTTACTTGTATCGTTGTCAACGCCTATTTCTAGAATACCCTCCTTGCTAACAACCAAAAAAAAATTGATGTTTTCTTAACAGCAGTCATGTTTGGTTCCCACGTGTGATTTAGAGACGACGATGAACAAAAAGGAATCTCTCCCCTCGGGAGGGTAAAACCCATTTGTCAAGTAAACAGCCAACCACTTTACCGGCTAATGTATACCTGCTCATATAATCAGGTTCAGTGCGCTGAATAGAAGTTAGAAACATATAAATCTTGTTGAAATTACACACACAGACAGAACCCCTCCCCCCCCTCCCACCTACACAAGCGTACGCATAGGTATACTAGTGACACAGGCCTTTCGTCACATTGATATTTATTAAAACAGAGAAGTAGGGCTCACCTAAATGTAAGGTTTCGTTTATTGTGACAAGCTTATGAACATGTCCTCACTGACCAATTTTACGTTATTACCCTGATGGCGAAGCATTGTGACGAGGTTGTAAATGAAATGCTTGAAAAGGGCGCAAAACAACGATGCACGTAAGATTCCTATATGCACTTAGAATCGATTACAGTCATCCGGAAACATGACCACAGTCGAAGAGATTGATAAAACTGGACAGATGAAAGAATTGTATTCCTAAATTATAATTCTGGTCACTTCAAATCAGGAAATAACCACATAAAATGGTTTCTTTATTACGAAGATTTGAATACAGAAGAGCAAAACAGGATTTGAAAACACGCATTGTATTCAAAGTACCCAGGGGCCTGCTAAATGACTAAACTGTTTCTTCACCTGCAGCTTGTACGTCATGGAGGAGAACAGTCGATGCGCAACCATTTCTTCGTCCTCAGCGCGAACTCACACAGAACCGGGGTGTGACTCAGTCACACTTAGGGTACTATACATAGGAAAATTCTCACCAGATATCCAAACATGATGAATCCAATTGAACGTTTTCTCATTACCCAATAATCACGACCATTTCAGTAACTGCTGCCGGAAATATGCGATAAAATTCGAAGTATAAAAGACGGACAGAAAAGAGGGATGAAACAAGAAAAGGACAATCGTAAAGCAAGCAATGGATTTGGGGTCAAGTGGAACCTGAAAATGGTTTTGTGGGGTTCAAACTTTTCGTGACAATCAGCTCTACTAAGAGAGCTGAGCAATCCAATTACATGGAGGATGAATACACGTACACGAGTAATAAAAGGGGAAACGTAAATGGCGTTCTCTCATTTCTAAGGAAAGGTGATATGGAAAGGAGAACCGTAAATTAGCAAAAGCATGTTAATGAGTATGCAGTTGTAATCCGAAATGAACAGCGACAAATACCTTCAGCAAATACGGAATATTATGAAAACAGAAAATTCCTTGCTTCTAAATACTTGAAATCTTGAATCATAAAGCTTCAAATACAGTAAGGCGATTTGTCTGAATTACTTCACCAGTAATTAACTGCTGTGTGACTGATAACAGCAAAGCAGGGAACTGTCTGGCACATCGACACAGCCGGAGAAAACAAAAGCCTGTTAAGAAAGCAAGGAGCTCCACAGAGATCTTTCTAGTTTAAACCTGGGACGACACGTATCTCTCATGAAACAGCAATATGTCGTAACTAACCGATACACAGTCTTACAGAAGGCAGAAAAAATCTGACCTACCCTCAATAAACCAACACTTAAGCATGTTTTGTTTTTACGAAAATATAAGGTCAAGAATTTTTTTTGGGCCACAACATTTTGACAAAAGGCGTGTTTGTATGGCCACAACATTTGACAGTCGGTGTACGTGTACGGCCACAACATTTTGACAGACGGTGTGCTTGTACGGGTTCAACATTTTGACGGAAGGCGTGCTTGTGGGGCCACCACATTTTGATAGAAGGCGTGTTTTTACGGCCACATCAATTTGACAGACGGTGTGTTTGTACGGTCACAACATTTTTTCAGACGGTGTGCTTGTACGGTCACAACATTTTGACAGACGGTGTGCTTGTACGGGCACAACATTTTAACGGAAGGCGTGCTTATACGGCTACCACATTTTGATAGAAGGCGTGTTTGTACGGCCACAACATTTTGACAGACGGTGTGCTTGTAGGCCACAACATTTTGACAGAAGGTGTGTTTGTACGGTCACAACATTTTGACAGACGGTGTGCTTGTACGGCCACAACATTTTGACAGACGGTGTGCTTGTACGGCCACAACATTTTGACAGACGGTGTGCTTGTACGGCCACAACATTTTGACGGAAGGCGTGCTTGTACGGCCACAACATTTTGATAGAAGGCGTGTTTTTACGGCCACAACAATTTGACAGACGGTGTGTTTGTACGGTCACAACATTTTGTCAGACGGTGTGCTTGTACGGTCACAACATTTTGACAGACGGTGTGCTTGTACGGGCACAACATTTTAACGGAAGGCGTGCTTATACGGCCACCACATTTTGATAGAAGGCGTGTTTGTACGGCCACAACATTTTGACAGAAGGTGTGTTTGTACGGCCACAACATTTTGACAGACGGCGTGCTTGTACGGGCACAACATTTTGATAGAAGGTGTGTTTGTATGGCCACAACATTTGACAGACGGTGTACTTGTACGGCCACAACGTTTTGACAGACGGTGTGCTTGTACGGGTTCAACATTTTGACGGAAGGCGTGCTTGTACGGCCACCACATTTTGATAGAAGGCGTGTTTGTACGGCCACAGCATTTTGACAGATGGTGTGCTTGTACGGGCACAACATTTTGACAGACGGTGTGCTTGTACGGCCACAACATTTTGACAGACGATGTGCTTGTACGGGCACAACATTTTGACAGACGGTGTGCTTGTACGGCCACAACATTTTGACAGACGATGTGCTTGTACGGCCACAACATTTTGACAGACGATGTGCTTGTACGGGCACAACATTTTGACAGACGGCGTGTTTGTAACAAAACTGTCTAATAATATGGGAATGTCAGTTTGAAGAATTGTGTGGGTTAAGACAGATAACACTTTCATGAGCAACATGTTACTTTTACTGCAGTCCTTCTTAGAAAACTCAGTACCAATTTCTGCTCTCTTATCTAATTAAAAACTAAAATAAAATACAAACCTAGAATTTTACTTCTAGTTTGACGTGAGAATGAAAGCTGGGTTTACTTCTATGGGAATGAATTTAACATACTATCTGTGTGCTACGAAATACATCTCTGGATACAGTGCAGATCTAATTTATTCTTCATAGGTTTAATGATCCACTACTGCAAACTACGTTAACGCAAATGCCTGTACAAACAGTTGACCCAAATATTACACTTGCCCAGACACAAGACAAATAAGTGTAAGAAATAAATCAAAATGAAAGTTAGTACCTTTGAATATGCACGCTCACGAGGATTCACAGCACTCCGAGAAAGACTGTGGCTTGTATTTATTTGACACGGAACAACTCAGAATGTTGTATTATCATTTCGCGGACGATCGACTCATATATTACGAGCCCTAACGAAAACGGCTACAATTTTAAGGAACTTCATCGTAATAATTATGTATACTTCATGTGGATCCTGAATTCTACAAATGTTTTTTCAAGCATTTATGGAACGTTTGGAAGTTTAATTAATTTCAAAACTTCTCTTAATTTCAAGGAAAAAAAAAATAGATGCTTTCATACGTAGCCCGCGTTCTTCAAGGATGTTACTTTTCTGGAATTTAATAATGGATGCCGAAATCTAACATTTACTGATATCTGAAAACAAATAACTACGTAGAACAAACTAACTCTGTGACAACTGGTACACAGGGTAACAAAAAGTTATTAAACAAAGTTATAGACGCAGATACCCGCGAGAGAATGAATACTGGCCACATATTGAAGTTCCATACAAACACAACGTGAAATGTAAACGCCATTAAATATTAGCCCCACTGCTACATATAATTTTATTCGTGGCTTTCCTTTTCACTTCTATATTCAACTAAAACGGTAATCCCAACTGCATGGTAATCGGAGCTACTGAAAGAGTCGGCAGATAACCCATAGATTAAAAAAAAAAGAGTAACACGTTACTTAAAGACAAAATTTTAAAAGTACAGTCCGTACCGCAGGACACAGTTTTGTGATCTTAGTGCTCTCAATACTGCTACTTAGCCGACCGAAAATACTGATGAAGAACCCAATAATTTCATCAGAGTTTATAACAATTATTTAAGAGATATAAGTGATCAGTATGACATAAACACATTCATAAACTGGTACGCTTATAATGCAAGGTTATGAGGACGCTATGAAGGGCAATATTCATTACACATGTGTGGATAGTTCAAACGGCTAAAAGGGCGAAGAGCAAACTACTCCCTATGTCACCCTTTGAAGACGCATAGGAAATTACATGTTGAGTCTGTGGAAAGGGCGCCTTTGTAGATTTCTGCGAAAATGAAGTATTTCTCTGCTGACTTAACAAGCATATTAGCCTGTGGACCTCTTACAAGTAAGGTTAAAAGTTTATTTACTAACTGCAGCGGCGGCCTATTATCCTGCTGAAGTTATTACATAACACAAGACAAGCAGTAGACGCATCATGTAACATTGATGCGCGTTCGCGTAACTATTGTTGCTGCGAAAAACCGTAAGTGTTACATGTTCTGGGTCTTTGTCTGTAGCCTTAATTATCCAGCATGCAAAGCTCATGCGCCGTTATTATATTGCCACCAGTGTCCTGTCCGGCTGTACCATATTTTTCCACATTAGCTCATAAACGGCATGATTTTCGGAAAAAATAAGTTATTGAAAATGAAATGGGTATGTTAATTTTCGCTACAACTTTTGCCTGAAACATCCCATTCTAAGAAGAATTCGGCGACGTATCATAAATGTACGCAGATCTTCATTTAAAGTACCCGTTATTCTAGTCAGATTTTAATGAAACTTGAATTTTCTCCACTGCTTTTCTAAAAATACTCAACTATCAAATTTCATGAAAATCCGTCCAGTGACAGCCCAGTTGTTCCATGCGATCAGATGGATGGAAGGACACAAAGACATGAACAAGTTAACAGTCGCTTTTCGGCATTTAAGAAAAGCGCCCAACCACAGTTCTTCTGAGGATTTAAACATCACATGTCATCACTTCTATTCTACTTAGTATTTCAGATGCATTTTGCACATACAAGCTTACAGGGAACATAGGGTCAAACAGCACCGAAAATACCATCAAAGTGGGATGAGTTAACACCGATCTGACCTGTTCTTAAGTATCACAATAATAATAATAATAAAACTACGGCCATCAACAGTATTGGTCTTCATAAGGAGAAGCTGTAAACTCCCTTACAATGTTAATTTTTCTACATTAGACGCAAGGATATCTACACTTATGAAATTCGTTACACATGAAGGTGAATGTTTTTGTATCTGGTGACTGTATATAAAGGTGATTTGTTTGTAAATACTTTTCAGTATTTTTTTTTAAACCACGCTTCTAAGTCACTGTCAAAGCGTGAAAGGTACATGCAACCCTCAAATACGTGTGTACCAAATTTCTTAAATTTTCAACTTGTAAACTGCTTAGAAAATACGCATCCAAATGTCGTAAAATTAACAAAGCCAAACTGTGGCCTAAAAGTCCCCTCGCATAATTTTAGACTTTGGCCGCTTCGACGTTCCTTCGTCCCGATTCATAACAATCAAGATTAGCTCAGCAGTAAACACTAGTCTCACCCAGAATTTCCCTCAGTTCATGTGAAGACTATCGGTACAGTGCTTAAGACCTGCCACGGCGCTTCGTCTGTTACTGTAATTCACAATCATAGTAAGGTTTCATTCATTGTCATATGACCAACCCTCCCCCCCCAAACAAATTGCCAAAATTTACCGCTCGCATCGAAAACCTCCAAGCAGCAGTCCTTCTTGAGAAGGTGACAGTGGTGCAGATACTCAAAATATGATTTCCTTCTTACTACGAACAGAGCATACGGGCACTAAACTAGGTCCTGAACAAATTTAAACCAGTCCTCCTTCAGACGACTCGTTTCGTGCTGAACAAATTTATACCATATTTCGTCAAGAAAGCCCGTTTTTATTTCAGATCCATCTAAATATTACGCTACCGTCTACACTTGCATCCTAAGTGGTCCCTCCTCTTCAACTTTTCTGACTGAAATTTTGTACGCATTTCTTACATTTCTGATGCTATATATCAAGCCTCATAGTTTTTTGCTTTCGTCAACCTACAAGTCCTTGGTTAAACCAATAAATTATGAAGCTACTCATTACGTAATTTTCTCCTTCATCCTATTACTTTCTCTCGCGTAGGTTCAAACATTCTCTTCAACGTCCTGTTCGTAAACACACTCAGACGTATATTCCTAAATTAAAAGACACAATAGTTTCTGGTTTCAGTCAAACACAACAATATAGTAAACACTTTGTTATCCAACTAATGCACATTACATAATATGTAGATACAATTAAAATTATAAAATATTTAAAAGTACTCCAACATGTTTCGGATGACAGAGGATCCATCATCAGGGAGCCTTGTACAGTGTTTGGCTAAAAATTACAAGAATGATTCTATCGTGTCCGTTGACATGGACAAGCTCGGTGTTATGGAAGCATATTCTGACCCGTTGTGCGTGTGTGTAGTAAACACACGCACAACGTGTGTGTACACAAGTGTTTAACTATCATTGATGCAAGGTGCAAACATGAAGACAACAATATATTATTTTACCTTGATATGCAGTGCATGTACCTTATTCCAAGTTTTGTAAAGATAGCCTGATGATGGTCAAATGACCGAAACATGTCATCAAGATAAAATAAAGTAATATATTGTTGTGTTTGACTGAAACCATAAACTACTTTGTTGTCTTTTAATTTAAAAAAAACACAATTGGATGTCCTCTACAAAAATAAGTATGTCCTTAAGTTTACCGCTTACATACAGCAGCAGCAGATAACACAATTTTATGGTTCTATATTTTAATATTTATGTCTTTAAACAGAAGACGGGGAGATACCTTATGTTATTTTGAACTTCTCTATCGCACATTACCTACTCTTCATTTCAATGTCATATTGTTATATCTTCACACGACACCCCATCATTAACTACCATTTACTGTCTAAACTCAGCAGACACACGACATTCAATCGTTAATAACAGCTAATATATAACACGGGTATCATGACATCGTATATGGGGGTTAGTCTGTAAATCGTCCAGACACGACTGGCGCCACTTTCCTGTTGCCCTACAAACTCCGTAAACATGTTTCGTTAGAAGGTTTCAATCCTTTAACGTTGACACTTCATCCTGTAACAGACCTGGCTTTAGTGTCAGAATTACGCAGTCTGACAAATTGAGATGCAATTCCCAAGTAACTGCCAATTTACACATCGACTGCTCACTAGTTCGTTCGTTCCAATGGCAGGTTCCGTTTAATCGCGCTATACGGCACCTTCACACTAGGATATCAAGTAAGGGCCAAAGACGCAAACTTATTTTCATTCCAATGCCTAAATACCATCGTGTCTGCGTGTCTTTTTACTACCGTCTTCGTAAGTTAGGCGCTGGTCATGTCATTACACTTCAAGACAAATGTCACAGTAGTGGTACCACTGCTTTCAATTTCTGATCTCAGCGATTAGAATAATTAGCTTTATTTGTGAGATCATCGATTGAAATAATTCTTGCATTATTTTTAGTCCTTCAAGATTGTGCACACGTTCCAATCACGTGTATCAAGAACAAAAACCAAAGATAGTTAATTGATATATAATTCAATCAACACAACAATAATATTAAAGTATCAACTATGTTTATAGCGCCATGCGGTTGCGCAATACATAGTAGCTAAGTCGGCATACAGAATACATCGTAAGCCTAAAACTTTTAGCCATATATCAATTAGATACATCGAAATAGTTAATATAGTACCACAACAGTTTAGGCTTTGCAACTTTGGACTGTATTATATACAGATAACACTTTATATGACAACCCTGTAAGCCTTTTGTGATCCCAAAATGTGCACAGTTACCTTGTACACATATGTGGTTCTAAACATAGCCTGATGATGACTCCTCCGAGTCGAAACATGTCGCTATAAACATAGTTGATATTTTAATATTATTGTTGTGTTGACTGAATTATATATCAATTATATATCTAAGAATAAAACACAACGGGATGACTACATTCAAAAACCAAAGAGCCAGTCAATTTTTTGTTGTGTCTAACAATGTGAAACTTGGCATTATGATAAGTGTACGAGACACTTAACAACAGTGAAAGGCTGCACTGGACTAGATCATACGAAAATCAAAGTTACTACAAAACAGAAGGAAATACAGACAGAAAAAAAGACGAACACAAAACTGGGCAATCCACTTAGATAGAATGGTTGATGAAACGACGCCGAAATACATTCTTCAGTAAAAACCTAAAGGATGCTGAGAACAAGGAGGACCCTCGATAACGAGCCAGTACATCAAAGTAAGCCTGACTGCCTTTACTACGAAATTCAGAAAAGGAAAAGTATGTGTAATGTACGAAATTCACCTAATGCCTACGAAACAAATGGATGAATTTTCCTGCCGCCATCCTCAATGGGCCAACAACTGCTGTCGATTCAACTTCTACCTGTCCTCATCTGACAGCTCCTACCACAGGAATGGACGCCGTCAATTAATTACGGAAGGTGGAGTTGGGTGAGAGGTGGAGATGCAGAGCTTAGTTCAAAGTAATGAGGGCAAGACCTGCCTCAAGGGGTACGCTCTGCGTAGAATCGATAATTCTTTGCGACAGTGTTACAACACTTCAGTTTCTCGTTTAGATGGCTATGATACTGCCAAATGTTTGTATGCTTGCTGTAGGTGATGTAACAAAGGTGAACCCCCTTAGACTTGACCTATGGTAACAGAATGAAGAGAACTGTGTGTGCTTATGTCTACCGTCATGTTGGTCTTTCGCTTCCCTGGAATGACATTTCTGACAAGTGCGTCTCAGACTTTTATGATAGGTCAGTCAAAGAACGACGTTCTTTCGACGTTGGTTCAAAATCTTTCCTTAAAGTACTGCGTAATTTTTAGTGGTTAAGATTAATTAAAATTTCTCCGTGAACAAGATGGCCTCAGCGAAAGAAACTGGTAATTTCACATATGGCTTCGAGTAAAAAGGTCAGTAATTCATCCTATTCTAAATTAGGGTTCACCAAAAGTGTCGAAACCGAAGTTTTGGACTCGTACGAGCGTAAGGACGAAATGGTATTGGTTTGCTGAACGAACAACTTAACTGTCACATTTATGAACATACACAAAGTCTGGCATGCCACGCGGTAGTTTCTGATTTAGGGTGCAGACACAGCTGAACTGGTGAACATGTGCGCTTCCAGTTTCAGAATATATTGCTACATGCACTGCCCGGGATATGAACCCGACATTGTCACAATATGTCGAGGCTCAACAAAATCAACTGTCTGTTCGACAGTGACGAGTGACAAAATGAAGGCCAACAATAGTGAATATCTTTGAATTTATTATTTAATATTCTCTCGCGCGCTTTAACGATTTGTCTACAGACTGCTGACAGGAAGATTAACGAGAAAATTATACACTGCGAGATTCGAGGTTTTTACAGAAATACTGCAGAGGACTCAAGTCTTTTGAAACGTTAAGCCGCGTCGACTGGTAAAGAGTTACCGACATTTCGAAGCATGGGAGTGCCTTTGAAACGTCGGTAGGTATCTACCAGTCTAAACCGTCTAAGTCTAACATCCCAGAAGACTTCAATATTCACATTACATATTCTGTATATATCAAACAATAATGGGACCGTACATTATACCTTGTAAGTTAAGCGACACTAAGCAGGCTAGTGTGTGTGTAATTCCTGCAATGAAGTCGGTAGGCGCAGTTTTTCTTGTGGCGAAACGTCTGGCGTTTGTTTGGCCGGTGAATTGAACTAAGATCTATTGAAGACTGGATATCCACTATACCAAGACGATCTGTGTTAACGCGCAACAGCTGTACTCCGTGACATCTTGTGGTTTACTAGACGTTTATAAAAAAAACTTGTGATCTAGCAGCAGCAGCAATAACAGGCAATTAATTACATTTTGCAGTGAGCAAGATAACTCTATTTCTAAGCGACCGCGGGCTTACCAGCCTGCCGAGAAAATTTTTCAGTTCAAAAATCGTTAAGTAGCTATCAATTATTGGTGTCATTGCTAGTCTCAAATAGCTCAAACATGCCTTTTAATTTTTAAATTTATTTTCTCATATCCAAATTACTGGTATTGACAGTGTTGCTTGACTTGGTCATTTACCCACAAAGAAAAACGAATTTTTCCACTGGGAAATAAATGGATGGACGGCCATATGAGTGGGTGGTTGAATTGGTAATTAGGGGGGTCGAGGCTTCTTGGGTGCCAGGAAGTGTCGTGTGTGTTGGTGGGTGAATGGAAGTGTGTTAGGGCGTAAATGTATGTTGATGTGTGGAAGGATGGATCGATGGACGGATGGATGACAGATGTGTGCTAGTCCAAGGTTGGCTTGCTGGCTGGCTGCATGGATAAATGGAAGGATGGATGATTTTGTTTCCATATTCCTACACAGCGACTACGTTTTGCATTTTTCCACAATTCACAGTTTGGAAGTTATACAATTTGTATGCTTTATTCACATAAAGCAGATGAAATAATTGCGCAGTGCTGAAGGTCTGCCTTCTCGCTCCTCCGACGAGGCCAATGTCATGTTCAAAACAGCAAAGAATGCATTCGGAGAATACATGCACTCCAAAAGAATATCATACAGGCTTCCTTTATGCTCCGACTTCCTTCAAGTGTCTCTCGCGATAATTTATGTTCTGTAACCGCATCGCCTAGTCTGTCCGCCCGCTTTTGTAGGCCTAATAACACAGACGTGGGAAAAAAGGGTTTAATGAAATTTAATACTGTCCATACCAGTTCCTGAAAGTAATATAATTCTGTTCTGCCTTCGTATTTTTCCTGCATACAGACGTCACATGACGTATAGAAATCTTCAGAGCAAACAAAAAAGGGGTGTTTCTATTTAAACAAAAATTCATAAGCACTGAACAGAAAATTTTGTATTTAATACGAGATTCGTAAAGTATTACAACAATTTCTAATGACGTCTGTCTTCTGGGATGTGATGCGGTGTAATCTGGTAGAGAACTACCAAACATTTCGGTGGAACCGGCTTTATCCATTTTTCAACCCTTAAGATGGTGGCAGCATATTTTTTTCAAACCGTTGCTACCTCTCCAGCACTCTACATGACGTCATATCCCACCGAGCAGAACTTTCACATTCAACGCAGCGAAAACCCCTTCAAATCTCGAAAAAATATGTGATGTTTGTCCAACATACCTTACCTTAAAGCGAGGAGAGGGAGGACCAATTTCAATGCATCCGCTCCTTGAGTTTCTATCCAATTCATTCACTTCCATATCCGGCCACACAACCTCCAGCCAACATTGTAGATATAGGCTACCAGACGTCATAAACAGACACCGTATGTACATAGGCTAGGACATACTGTCATGTTCGAATCGCAGCCAATGATAGATCAGCAAGTGGGAATAAAAATCATGGTGCTGACACAGGCCAGCTGCCAATGAAGAGAAAGGAGGAATGCATCCTCCGGCAAAGTCCAGGAATTTAAGGACAATCTAGTGCTTCTACAAATATAGCGGCTAATTAGGTCTCCCATGAGACAACTTATCAACAACCTAACTAAATTATCAGTATACCACCTACGCCCACGTGGTTTTGTGATGATTTAGGCAAAGGTGCGTGTACAGGGATAATACACAAGCTCCGTAGTACATTACAGATACTCCCCAGTTAGGGCAATAGTTACTTTCCGGAAGATCAGACGCCATTGGGAATTGAGTTCACATATAGACAACTGCATGCGTATATGTAAGTCCTCACGAAATCCAGAATCCTGGTACGTAAGTAACTGGCAGATACACGAGGATCTGGGCGTTCCGCTGCTTGCCGACCACATCAGAGCCCTGACTCAAAGTTAGCTGATGTGGGGAAACCCTAGTACGGCAACTCGGCAGATACTTAAGCTGACCGAGGGCTGACCCCGTCGCCTGATGCGAAAGCCAAGGGCGGCAGGGGACAGCAGGCCAATCGAGGCCATCGGCCGCGATGGCCAAGTCGACTAAACGAATCGCGTTCGGTGCTGATCAGCCGAGCGCCCTTCGGCTACTCTGACTGAGGTTTTCCGTGATTTTCCTCAGGGTATTCGATACAAAGTCGGGGCACGGCCCGCACTCCCCACCCCCCAGGCGTGGCGGCTTCACCTAAGCGCCTGACAAACGTCGCATACCTCCAATATGCGACAGAGCGAGTCTGGGCTCGGAACCCAGACAGCCAAACAACCAAAGTTTATCCCTCCCGTACTCAGTCCAGGGTAACCTAGGCCCTAGTCTTTGGCATGATCAGTCAAGGCCCTCAGCCTCACTTCAAAATCGTTAGCGTAAGCATAATCCTCTGTTAGAGTTTAGGTGTCTGTTACTGAGCCTAGCAATGCGGTCAAACGCAGGAATGGCTAACAGACTGGGGGACGTCGCCCCCAGTTAACACTTTGGCTTGGCTTGGAAATCCAGAATCCAACACACTGGAACCTGATGGGCAGCAGCACGACCGCCCCGCCGCCTGTGTTATCGCCCAGAAGTGTCCTTTCACCACCTTCGTCTCACACTGCTATCATTCCAACAAAGAAAAATACTATGTGTATTTCAAATAGCCGGGAAGTGCCTGTACTAATACTGCGATATTTCTGTTCTGTCGTTAAAATTATACAGGGAGGTTGGGAAGTACGTAGGCATCGAGAAATGGTCATAACTTCTATATTTCCAAAGCAAAGATTAAAAAAAAAATTACATGTTCCTTTTTAAATGGGAATATTGGTGCGTAACTTATAGAATTCAACGTAGGCACCGGCAGCATCCACCAGATTCCTCAAACGACCGGGGATGGAATCCACAGTCTTCTGCAGGAAGTCATGTGGGACGTTGGTGATAACTTTCCGAATCCGGTCCTCCAGTTGTTCCAATGTGTGAGATTTTGCCGGTACTCCTCCTCCTTAGCCCAGCCCCACGCCACCATCTCTGCACAGCAACCACTGAATTCCACACCTCAAAGCGTGCAGCAATTTGCGCTCGTTCCTTAACAATCAAGCGGCCAGCCATCTTTGTTGTTATTGCGCGTGCTGCCTCTCTCGGCCACTGCCCACACCATCGACGCGCGAATTATAAAATCCTATTTC
>Ga0123357_10006523_pt1 | contig 14266 bp, 6 predicted proteins | sample TergutEmb28metaG_FD_89873 | JGI IMG/M metagenome (GOLD analysis project Ga0123357, IMG submission 89873) | Embiratermes neotenicus P4 segment gut microbial communities from Petit-Saut dam, French Guiana - Emb289 P4 | ecosystem: Host-associated > Arthropoda: Insects > Digestive system > Gut ... | reverse complement strand
TGAGAACTTCAGATCTCACTAAAGTGACTGACTGAGGACTATGGAAACATATGATGACACCTCCCCTGTACAGGAAAGGAAGTAATGGTGAAGTTGTCCCCATGGTCATTTATGCACCCCAACAAAAGCCACATGAGGGAGTGGAGGTATAGGTCCATGCACTGATCTCAGCAGTACATGAAGTTGTTAGGTTTGCACCCTGGCCACTTCATTCCTGGCAATAGCACTCTGTTACCCACTGAATACAAGGATAGGTCAGTAGCAGAGTCAGTATCAATTGACACACCTACGATACACAACTCCACATACATTCACCCAGCACACATCATATGATACCATACACAGATGGTATCCTATTCAGATTAAGGAAAAATAAACGTCTGAACACAAAATATAATTACAATGTTGACATGAACAATTTTTAACCATTCTAACAAACAAACCATAATATTATTACTGTTTCATCAACATTATATTAATTTATGAGTATCATTTTCACCAAAACCTGTAAAATTCTGCACTATTGATAGCACAACATATGTACCCTTATTTTGAGCTATTTTATTGTTGTATGTTTTATGGAAATTTTGGTGCCTGCTCCCTGAAGGTGGTGAGATTATACCGAGTACCTTGTATTTCAAAGCTCTTGTTTTGGGTTAGCTGCAATAATTAATACATACCCAAAAATTTGTAGTTCCAAGAACCCTGAGTTGGAACCATGAAGAACCCAAGGAACCTGCCTGAAAGTAACACCTGTAACTTCTCATAATGGTTTGTAAGTAACCATTTTGGTTGTTCCCTTTATCAGTGTTCTGTCGACTCCACCCATATCCACTGCATATGACAGAAAGATCTTACACATTTTGTACAAATACAAGCATGGCCAATTTCATGAAAGAAAAGGATGAACTAGAATATTTAAAATCAACTGCTTAACTTTCTGCTGTATATAACAAGAATGACAGTTACTTCAATTTTGTAGGGTTATGATGGCATATTCCAGACCTATTTTGCTTCTGAACTTTGTCAATCATTCAATGTTTTACTTTTCCCATATTTGTGCATTTGTGGCATTTCTCTGGTTTCCATTCATTACAATCATTCACGCCACGTACTTGTATATATAAACTGAAGCCACCAATACACATGCTTTAATTTGAAGTTAAAACATGAATTAAGGGGCCTTAATTTTCCGAGTTGTGCGGCTAGATAGTTCTGCTGCCAGGTATGGACATTGAGACATTGCAATATGTCGCCACAGTCGGTGGCAGCTGAACCACTAATGTGCAATAGCAATAATTCGAAAACAAACTACGTTGGTTCAAGTACCAGTTTTGGCAATTTTTTTAATATATTTTAAACTCACAAACACTGAATTAAACTGTGCAGTAAGACACCGATTAATTAATTATACGTTTCAAAAGTTACCTTTGCTCCAAGGACTAGAAATGCGAGTGATGTAGATATTTGTTATTTTTCCATAATTCTTTTGTCTTTGTCTACTGATATTCTGATTTAGAGGGCTTGTGCTCAAGTGGGACTTAAAACTTGTAATGACCAAAAAACAAACAATTCTTAGTTTTCCTTGCTGTCAACCACATTATGAACTTCCCAACAAAACGTCTCTTGAGCTCTGAATGTAACTCCTTTGATCACACAAGATATTTTAATACTGTTATTGGTTTCCCTGTGCCTAAAATCAAATGCTGAAATGGTTCCCAAGATTTCAAGTTGCCACTACATGCTTCTCATGTAGCCCTCCCGACTTAAATTTAGTAGTAACCAATTTCATATTTTGTATACATGCAAAATAACCACTGCCACCAGGTGACAACCCAACTGCAGTAAATAAATATTATTATTACGTGTATTATTATTATTATAACACTTTTTTTTTATTTACCTGTATCATTGATATATTGGAATGCACAGCCTTCAAAATTTATGGACCCCCCAATTAAAAAGATTTCATTATACTCACTCAAAGATGTGAACCAGGATTGCAAAGTCGGTATAGCTACTCGCTATGGGCAGGACAGTCCGGGGATCAAATCCCGGTGGGGACAAGATTTTCCACACCCATCCAGAGCAACTCTGTGGCCCATCCAGCCTCCTATTCAGTAAGTACCAGATATTATTTATTTGTTTGTTACTTCATGTGTTTAGGGAGATGACATGTTCTCTTTCACACGTTTAATGATACATGTTCAGAACCCACAAAATGCTGTCCTGTAACACACACATCCCAACCACATAATCACTGCAGCTGTCGCTCTCCTCTGAACTTCTTCTTCAAAAATTTCTATGTTTGTATCCAAATTTGTATTGGAAACTTGTAAGATTTAAAATATTTGTCCTTGGCATTATAAATAATATTACAGATGAAGACAGTCTGTTTACCTTGGGTTAAGCTTACCTTTCCAATTTTTGACTTGCAGTCACTTTTTCTGTACAAGCAGAATTATACAAAAATATAAAGACTGACAATAGAATGCAATGGAACTTGTAAGTGTACACTATTTTATACTGAAAATTTTCTTTTTTAATAATGTGGACCTGAAAAGATAGAAAAATAAATTTCTTTAGATCATTCAGCACAATACATAATCTTTCTCCTCTCTGTCATATCCACAGCTTTTATATTTCTTCTACATATGTAGAATTTCAACAAGGATATCCTTTTTCTGACAGTGAGCAACTGTAAAAGATTCATATATGGCTCATATTCTCTTCATCCCCTACATATATTGTCCCTGGCAGCAGTAATTTTTGTGGCTTACTTCACTGTAACAACAGCTCCCTCTAAAACCTTGCTGTTGTAAGTGAGCATTGTTTGTTTTTACGTAGAAAGAGTGGGAGGAAATAAGGTTTGGAATAAAATTATATTAAAAGCATTTTGCAACATGTGTATTGAATGATACACAAACATTGTACATAAGGCAATTTACAATTACCATCACGGTGTTTGCACCACAGGTGCTACAGCATGCCATCCTAGTCTTATGACACACCATAATTACAGAGATAAACTCACCTGGCTAGTCTTCAAACGTGTCAAAAATTTAAATAGAGTAAGACAAAAGTCAGGATTAGCAACCATGAATGGCATCCAATACATAATCAAGGGAAGATATAAGTGCCTTATAAATGGCACATAACAATGCTTATGTCAATGACTGCCATATCAGACAATAAAAATGGTTACAGTGAAATATGGGAAAAAAATGGAATGAATTATGGGAACTGGGGACCACAAATTCCACAACAAATCAGACATTTGAAGAAAATGGTCTTTCTTTTTGGTAAGTGAACAACTGGTTGTTTTAATTTTGATTGCTACATATAAGATGATTATACATTCAATGGATTGGTATATTGCATATGGACATTATTTTACCTGATACCTGCCACTAGTCAATCATTTCCTGCTCATTCGCTCAATTTAAAAAACTCTGATGCAAAGTGGGAAGCATGTTTGTTAGGTAGTACATGTCTGTGAGCTAGCCCATCTGTATACTTACTTACTTACTTACTTACTTACTTACTTACTTACTCCATGCAGCATAGCCCTTCTTGAGAAACTACCTGGTTAGCCCTATTGTATACACACTATTTATTACCCACTTGTTGCAGTGTTTTTATTGTTATTAATTATTGCTCGGACACGTTTCGGTCACAGCTCTCGGCCATCTTCAGGGAGCTTGCAAGTTTATCAATGTGTGCTGCTTATGTGGGACAGATTCTACACATGTATGTGAATATAATTAAAATTATAATTAAAATCCTTAAAATCAGTCTGTGGTTAAATACAATAAAAAGGTATTTTAAATAGACAGTGATGTAATTTGCTGTGTCCAAAAATCTATGTTTTAATGCCTTGTTATCCCTAAGTACTCTCAGATCAAAATCCTGTACACCTATGTTTTAACATTTCTTCACTTGAAATAAATCCAGAAATCATGTTTGAGGTGTTTCAAGTTCAGGGTATGAATGAATACACTGTACATCAAATTCATTCATACCTGATAAACATGATTCCAGGTTTTATTTCAAGTGAAAAAATGTTGAAACGTGGACTTTTGTACACAACATATTACATGAACGTCTAATTAAAATAATTTTATATTGTATTTAACTATAAAATGATTTTAAGGATTTTAATACCTTAATTTTAATTATATTTGGTCACTGAAGTGTGGAATGTTTCCCACATAATTTGACACGTAAGCTGCACACATCGATAAACCTGTGAGCTCCCTGAGAATGGCCAACAGCTGTGGCCAAAACATGTCAGAGAAATAATTAATAACAACAGAAACACTGTGCAACAAGTTGGTAATACTGTACATGTAGTATAGTTGCACGGGAAAAGTAAAATATTAAAAATGCACAATATTAAACTTCTAGCCCTTCTTTCAATATGGTGATTTAAAACATAATATTAACTGCAATACACTGAACAAAATGCAAGCATCTTTAAGTCACAGTAAACTGCACCAGCAGCAAGCACTGCTACCTGCCATCATGCAAAAGGGTTGAGTGATGAGAGATGCAAGTCTGCAGATAAAACAATGTCCTTCTATAAACCTATAATTTAGTGCAAGTAAGAAAAAATTTTAAATTTTCTTCTGTTACTATGAAATTAGTCCTGTAGTCTTTATGCATGTCAGCTGTAACTGCACTTGATTTTCACAGCTACAGATGTAACCTACTAATAAAAATGCAGGTATTTATCAACATAATGTAAAGTAGACATGCATCAGATTTTACTCATATGGTTTTAAGGTATAATTCCTGATTTCATTGCATGAAGAAACTTCCGTTATTCATACGACAGGTCAATGATCAGTAGGAGACAGTGGATTATTAAAGGAAATAATTGCAGTGCCTAGAAACAATGAATACTACAAAAAATTGCTTTCCACAATGCATACATGGAGACGTAACACAGTTTCTCCTTAAAGACACTTGGAAGATCAGTTTGTAAATGAAGAGGATAACACCAAGATTTAGAAGGAAAAAAAAAAAAAGAGAGTGCGAGAGAGACACCAGTTAACAGTCACACAAAAGTCATAGAAGGACAACAAACATTGGACTGGGCAAAATGCATCAAACAAATATACACTGGAAGCCCAGGTTCAGATCAGTCTGAGTATTCATAATGTTGTTGCTACTCATATACAACACAAAAATAAGATGAGTAATAATACTAATATCTTCTGTATCTCCTAAAGCCTCCAGTAAGCATGTGGACATTTATACAACTAAAAGGTGGTGAAGATACAGTCAGATCTTTAAGAGCAAATTCTTGACCTCTGCATGGTACACAATACATTGGTACAAGACTGTCCTTTGTGAGACTCCTGTGAATGTGCGATTTTGACTGTTGGGGATTAGTTGTATTATGTGTTGAAGACAAAATCGCATGATACAGGAAATGGAGGAGGAGGGGGTAGGGGAGCCATTCTTGCAAGACCTAACACCCTGAAGTAAGGTATATAACACAGGGACAAGCGACACTGATTTCAAACATATTTACAGTAGGTGTTAATACTTATGCTTTAGATGAATGCTTGTATAGTTGTCATTTTTACTTCACATGCCTTTTAACCATTCAGTTTCAATGTATTATAACAATTGTGCCTTTCCTTGATCACGCAGTGGATAACCTCAATAAACTATTACTTTTCAGTCAATAATAACAATAATAATATAATAATAATAATAATGATAATAATAAATCATTATAAATTACTGCAGTATAACAAACACTTTTCTACATATTTATCAATATGTGATAACATACAGTTTTCCCTCTACTTTGCAACATGATATTGTCTCATTTTGGGCAGGTCAGCAATGCTGCATTCAGTACTTTGGGGTAAAGTCTATCACATATTAATATGCAGTACTGGAATGGAAGACTTAAGATGCTATGTCAGTTAAGACTGCATCAAAAACCATCTCTCAAATGAGAAGTCCATGTTAAATGTGGATACCTCCATTTTACAAGTCTTGTTGGATATTTACTGCCTTCAAACAGGACAAAAATAGATCACAAGTATATAATGTCAATAGAACTAGCTTCAGTACAATCCATTATTGTATTTTGTCATGGACAACTTAACACTTTTCACCTTTCAACTTTAATGTAGCGTAAACCTCAGGAGACACATAGGAACCACACTGTTTGATGTATCTATTTATGTGTCCAGCAAATGAAAAGAAAAAAATGTATTACAAAATAAGTAACTCTGTACAACACACATGTAATATAAGGCATCTCAGGTATATGCATCAGTTCAGGTTCCACAGTATGCAATATACTTACAAAGTATTCACTGATTAGGTATGGAAAGAATGTTATTCCCTGAACTATATATAAACCTTGCTGCCACATTATACAGTATCCAGGTTGTATTTAAATCATATAATATACATTTCATTTTCTAATGTCCTTTGTGCAGCCAGGTGTAACACAAGTCCATTCAAAGCCAATTCCCCATGGGATTTGAAACTTTCGAACATAAAGCTAAACAATTTGAGCATGTGAATACAGTCCTATGCCATTGGCTCGCCCTTCGGCATCTCCTGCTTCTATTTGTTCTTTCAGAAGTTCCAATTCACGAATACCTGACACTGTCACCTCATATTTGTGTGTAACTAATGAACGATAGAAATGAACAGCAAATGCTAAGAAGACGATGAGGACAGGAATGAGAACAATACAGGCTGACCATGCCGCATAGGTTGAGAAATCATAAAACTTGACCCAACAGAGGATTGCTATCTCACACAGGAACAGAAGCAATCCCAGCAGCGTTGAAAATGCCCAAGCAGTCTCAATATACCAATGCAAACGTTCATGTGGAGATTCATGTACAAGGCTGATGGAATGGAGATTACAAACAGCATCAATATTCGGCAAGATGCAGGTACTGATCATAAGTGCCAGCATATGAACTGCTACCAGCAGAGTTGTACAGATTGCAAATGCAATCAACATCTCTTCAGGAACATTTGATTTTTCATTAAGCTGCACTTCAACCATAGCCACCTAAGAGCAAAGGATTCATCATTAACAGATTATTTCATGGTTAGATTGAAGTAGACAATATTTTTGCTATAGGCAACACATAAAATGTTTGAAAAATAGTTCTAAAAGCAGTATCATAAATTCCCCATGTAACCAATCCAAAAAAGTACTTTTTCATGAAACCAAACACAAAACAGTAACTTGTGAATAACTGACAGCTGCCATTCTCAAACAATCATTAGTTCCTTCTTCTGTGATTAAAATGGGTATGTCACTCCTAAACACCTTGTTAGGCATTCTGAAAGAATTATTGAAGTGACTGATTTCCAAACATCAAGTAAGTTAGCTGTGCAGAAATACTTGTGGCATATGTAATATAATATGGTTTTATTTGCTGCATGAAATAATTTCACATATTTCTTCTCTTAAATCTTAAGCATATTATTCTGGGGGGTGTAAACACAGTATAGGCATGCATATTATTTACAAGTAAAACAAGTAAGATGGTGCCATTCTTCAGCAGATGAATATGAATGACTGAAACTGTAATGTTGCATGTACCCCACAGAATTTTATGTAACTCCTAACCTAAATCATGTTTTAAACTTATATCACCTAAACAAAACCTTCACAACCCAAAATTTGTTGAAATGGAAGCCTGCACCATAGTAACATAGGCTCTACAAGAAATGCCTGGAACTTTAAAAATCACAAATTACATGCATCCTAACAACATAAAACCTAGTATTAGTATTTTCAGTAACATTACCACTCTATATTTTAAGGTGTCTAAGCATACACCTCAGAAGTGATACCATGCTGGAAACTCAGTCATGTAAGCATGCCTAGTTCACAGTTATTGTATTACTAGCCAAAGCACTGGTTCTTCACTCAGATTGTTCTTAAAATACCCCGCACTTTGAACATTAACTTGTATCATAACACATTCTTATTAATATGTAATCATGTAAAGTAGTTTTCTACTTTTTAGACATATGGCAAAGTACAGTGATATCTTTGTAAATTAAACAGTTGCCAAGTAACAAAGTAGCAGTAGATGTAGACTGGTATTTGACTAACAGCATGGCTGTAATTATCTTGGAACCTAACCACTGGCAGAGAAAGGGGAGCAGTGGATAACACCCATCAATCTTGGTAACCATGCTTGATAACTTTTCTTCCATCCTCACAGCATATCTGCCAGATAATGCACCTGGTAATCCACCACACAATGGACCACCACAATATTCACACACAACTTCACAGCCATTTTTATCAGTCATTTCTTTTTTCACAGAGCAAATCATGCATTAATCTCATCTACCAGAGTACTATCATCTGGTTCTGCTGGTGTATTACATGATTGTTGCTCAACTACTTGCTCTACTTTGGACCACACCTCACAGAGAACACATATGCTAACCACAGCAACCGTGTGCAATACTCTACTGCTTTGCCTCAACATATATCTCACAAAAAACTAAGCTCATTTTTATACATATAAAGAGATTATTCAATGCCCATGTCATAGGGTCAGCCTACAATTACAGTTCCAAGTCACTGTAGATTGGACTGAACTTCATATGTTACAAGGTGATAAAATTGTGAATCCCAACCATTCTATAACCAAATCAAAGAAAGAATGGGGACAACAGGGAGAAGGTGATTGCCAAATACAGTACAGTTTCTTTTAGAAAGTCCCTGGAATTAGGTCACCAAGCCTGGCTCATGTCATGACAATCATTAGTATGCAATATGCTTCTACTTCAGCATACATAGCAGCTATAATCATGACTGTTGTAGGATCATAACATTGGATTACAATACTATTAATCTGAACAGCTGTTGTTGCCCACACAGTCACTACAACAAGAAAGAGTGTCATTTTGTCATGTGTAATGTGTACTTGCCAATGCTGTTGGTGGCACTAGTGCTGAAGGTTGTGATACAAAATGGCAGAGACTTTATGGAAGTACTCCCACTATAACTACATCTGCTCAATGTCAGAATTTTTAAGAAATTTCTGTACACAAGTAAAATCAGTTTAAATGGCAATGACATACCTGGAGTGGCATAAGTGTGTGTTTTTCCAGGCAATGTTCTTATATGTCTGGCTACCATAATGAAGTTGGTACACTAATACTGGGGACAAAACTGCTCATTGTTTTGGGACATGACACCCTGCAGTCTGGTATCTATTTCCAAACATTTCACAAGAACATACTGCCTCCATCTTCAGCTTGTAAAGCTTCTACTCTACTCTGCTCTGCTCTGTGTGGCTTACTCTTACCCTCAAAATGAAAGCAGTTTAGTTTCTCTGAAATGTTGGTAAACTGCTAACAAACTACAACATGTCATCTCCCAGCATGAAGTAAATTACACTGTTACTGCCATGAGATCCTGATATCTCACTGATAAACTGCTACAGCCCCAGTTGTGATGGAATCAAAACTTTCTGAACACTTATCAATTTGTTTAAATCTGTAGACCCTACAAGAACCTTTAAATATTGGTTTTACTATATTGGAAACACATTTAACCCATCCCATATAACATTTATTGTATCATCTTCACAAGCATTATCAATGACTGAGTGAGTTATGTTTGTCACTTCTGTAGTTTCATAACTATAATTCCCATTTAAGCTTCTTAGGACAGTCAACACACAGAGAATCTCATGGTAATATTTTTGAGAGAATTGCTTCAGTGGTTATGCCCCACTTAACCTTAACTGAACACAGATAAATTACATTAAACCTCACCATAGCAAAGCCTGAAAGAAGAGCAGAAGTTTTACTAGATGCTTTCAGCTTCGCTCTGCTCAACTGTAGCTTTCTCCAAGAAAGGTAGCCAGGAGTGTGGAGACCATCACCTGATTGTGACATCTTTCCCTGAAAGTATACAGTTATAGATGAATAAATGTTTGAACTAGTAAGTACTACAGCAGTGAGCTACCACTACAATAATCTGTGTTAGTTCAGAAACATCAACACCTACCAGACACTAAGCTTGGCCTTCCAAAGATGGCCTCAAATGAGATGGACTGACACTGTACCTCTCTTGAACAAGCGATTGGTTATGACAAATAATGAACGTACGGTTTAGTGATGTTGCACAAGTCTAGCAAATGAACAAAACAGATAGCTAAAAGAAGCAGAATTTACCCAAATGACAATATGGTGTACATACCATACCTTCAGCAAATTAAATGGTTGTTTTAACTAAATAATGATCACATAAGAAAATGCTACATAATAATAAGCAAGCCACTGCCTAATATGATAGCCGTGGATGTAAAACATTACGTGCTTAAAACTGAATAAAAAATAACATTGCCATTATTATATAAACAAACCACTTGAAAAATTACTATATAATCTGTCAGATAACCTGTGTAACTAATAGCTGACCTGTGGTCGTCTATTCCAGTGCCAGCTATTTTCAGTAAATGGTGAAGAATAACCAATAAGGCATGTACGATTTCCTGAACTGCTTGACAACTCAGACATGGGAAATCAAATGCTCCAAATCACTCCACCTCCAAAAAGCCCACGGAAACCTGCAGAAAAATGCACATGTACAAAGCATTAATGCAAAGTAAGAGTTACCCCAGCACATGCCGTGATGGCATATAGGGGAGTGGCAGTATAAATCCATAAATAACCTTGGCACTAGACAGAGGACAGAGGTGAGTGGCCAAATTTGCACCACAGCCAATTTACCCTTGGGGAAAAAAGACCCTGCTCCAAAGTGATGCAGCTAAAACCGGATAACAAAATCATTTTTATTTTTTGTCACACAAACTAAAGTAGGTAAACCCAATAGTACTTTTTGCATTGAATTCAAATAAGTTGTTACTTTTTCTATCTGGCAAGGTTTTTAAGTGATGTGTGGTTGAAATCTGAAGAAAACCTCTATTTACATTATATTATGGAGAGTATACACATTACTTAAAAAGTAGCAGTGGATCACTTTACGCTACATTTTGCCTGCAGAACATCTGTTCTAAGTGTCCAGCAATAATCAGCCAGCATACTGGGACTCCACTCGCCTTGGTACTGCTTTTCCATGGTGGAAATCTGGTGAAATTGGTCTCCATGCTCATAGCTCACTGTTCCAAGGTTTTCAGGGAAGAAGTCTATGTGAGAGTCTAAGACATGCACCTTTAAAGACATATTACACCCCACAGCTTTGTAGGATTGTGCATGATCAGCCACCATATCATGACAGTTTTCTGCCTCATGATTTCCCCTAAAGCTGGTAGTGATATTTTGTAAGATTCCTGTGCTGTTTGTTACCATTTAACTGGTCTTCCAATTTGACTTCCTGTACTAACTCTCTATTTGAGGTCCAACAAATACCCCTTCTTTGACTTTACAGTCACTTATCCTGGGAAACTTAATTTTCAAATACATACATCCAGCACTATTTTGATCCATTCCCTTGACGAACTCTTTTATGAGTTCACGTTTGATGTGCAACAGAGGTAAATAAAACTTTTTCAGGTTTCATTAATGGAGTATGCAATACATTTTTCTGTCCTGGAATAAACATTCTCATTTAGGCCATTGTTTTTGATGTAATGATTCTTTTCTGTTCCTACTATCCCACTCACATAGCAAGCAACAAAACTTTGTGTAGCCAAGCTGCATACCAAGCAGAGGGCAATGACCTTTAAATCCCCATAAATGTTCCAATTATATTTTTTATTCTGGATTTTGTCCAGAAGTAGTTTCATATTTCACAGGACTCTTTCATGTTACAGGCATGGGCTAGGAGTACAGATGGGAATTAATCCCCATTATGTAGAGGCACATCTTTCAAGCTAACTTCTGAAGAGTCAATAAACAAACGTCACTCAGTTGGATGTGCTGGTATCCAAGAGCCTCTATAACACAGCAAACATTATTACAAAATACCAGAGCATTTTCTTGACACAAAAATTCTTTGAATTCATTTTGGTGATTGCAAAAGAAACATATTTCACTATCTTGGGACCCAAGAGTTCAGCTTGTTTTTTAAGCAAATTCAGATCACAGACAAGGTGGTTAAGATCCATGTGAATGGCAAATGGCATTTGGCACGAACCATTTATCCATCCTGAGAAGCCTCACACACATTAAACAACAAACACAATCAAACATCACAATGCAGTCTGGCACACCACTAGCAGTGCAGTGTTCCTCAAACTGAACTTACTAAGTTAGTTTCATGTCCCAACATGTTACTACATGTCTGAGCTTGCACAGTCTGGCCATCTGTGATTGGGCTCACATGCCTATTGTCTTTGCTATGATTAAGTTTTCATGTCCACACTATTTTTAAAATGTAAAAAAGTGCATCCGCCATATTTAAAACATACTGGTAGCATGACAAAAAAAATTTGCAAATACTGCATTTTCAAAATTCTGTCACACAAAAAATGTGGGCGATAGAGCATTTCTAATACCATATTTGAATTCAGTGTGGAAAAATATGTAAACACAAATTAGTTTTCATGTGACAAAAACTATGTTTACCATTGTCATTAGAAAATCACAATATCTGAAATAGTTTGAGTAGAGGTCCACATTCTCTGCTAAAACATTGGACTTCTTCTCTAAACTGACACAGCTAATTAAACTGCAAACCATGATCAAATGTTTCGGATATGATCTCTGCCTCCATCATCAGGGAAAGATAAAATGTTGGGGTTCTGCTTCAAATTGACACAAAGGGTCGTCACAGAAGGTATTATTACTTTCGGTCACTGTGAAAGCTTCCAGACCTGTCTCTCACTGGTCTCATTATTACGATGCTGCCCTGAAAGGAACTGCACTTAATTGTTCCACTGCCATTTGAAAAGGACTTCCAGGAATGTTATCTCCATATCACAATACAATTGACTACTGTACCATCACTGTTTCATACACTATAAACTCAGAAAGAAATGATGTCTACTTGGAGCAGAATATTCACAAATTTGCATCTTGTCTCCATGCCATTTGCATACCTTTCCCTCCACACTTTAAGAAATCAGCATCTAACAATCATCACAAACTATGGATCTCCTGATTTTATCATGGTAATAAAATTTTTGTCATGGAATTTCAGGACAGCCTTCATTAATTCTTATTATTTACCAACACTGTGTCCATGTCATACATCATATATGTGAGAATTATTGTTAACAGCAAGTGGGAATAGATTAGAAATGGCAGCAAGTCCAAGAGTATATTTACACACTGATTAGCAGTAGCAACTATGAACAACATCAGTCAGAACTGCCAATTTCATTTTCGATGCAGATATATGGCAACCTAATACAAAGTTCTGGGGCAGAATTCAATCATGTGGATATTACAATATTCTTTATATTGACATTAAGTGCATAAGCAACATACAAAACTACCTAAACTGGTATATTTACAGTTCAATTAAAACAGATGGAGGGTATATATGCATGAGAGGGTCATAACATTTGTAAATGTTCCTCAGCAGCTTCTTGAAGTTTACTATTTGTATGTCACCATGTGTCACCATGCATAGATGCATAAGGAAGCCATGAACAGAGATCAATTCGAACATGCAAATTCTGTTCATGTATAGACAGCAGAAAAACCACCTAGACTGTTCTGATTAATGAAGTGAACTTGACACCCAATGTGATGAGTGAGCTGACTTAATTTGTGTAAAACTAGGAACAACATTCTCACAAACGTTTGTCTTGATCAGGGAAGCCCAGAGACAAGGTCATGGGTTGGGTAGCTATGTAAACATGTTTTGGGCTTTCTGGGGCAGACAATAAATGTAAATATATTATCTACAGAAGGGAAGTCTAATAATGGTTAGTAATGAAACCACTGTCCATATTTTGAGGGTCATCACCAGTATGTCACATGGCACATCTAATGCCATTCTAAAGTATGACCTAAACACATATCATGAATCAGGAAACTGAAATGTGTGTAGATATGTTGTTCCATAAAATCTCATACAGGATAAGCATTATGAATGAGCTCACATTAGTGAACACATAGGAACAGTTCATTCTGAACAGTTTCCACATATGATCAAAGGTGATTATCTCTTATCAGTATATGGCAGTGATGGGCAAACTATGGCCCACGGGCCAGATACAGCCCCCTGAAATGTTCTATCCGGCCCGCGCGACATTATTCCTAATCTGACGAATAAAAAAGAATACATCCCAGTTCGAACCAAATTATGAGAAACTTTTAGAAATGCAGT
>Ga0123357_10006521_pt1 | contig 14266 bp, 12 predicted proteins | sample TergutEmb28metaG_FD_89873 | JGI IMG/M metagenome (GOLD analysis project Ga0123357, IMG submission 89873) | Embiratermes neotenicus P4 segment gut microbial communities from Petit-Saut dam, French Guiana - Emb289 P4 | ecosystem: Host-associated > Arthropoda: Insects > Digestive system > Gut ... | reverse complement strand
TTATGAATTATGATGTGTCATTGCGTCCTGAACCTGATTCAGGATTATCCGCAATCCTTAAATAATTAGTGATTTTTTTTCAGCGGATCCCGCGCCTGGCGCGGGATGACACATCATAATTCATAATTTTTTGTTTCTTATTGTGTCGTTTAATTATTGGAATCTTTAGCGCACACTGTGTTTTTCCAAAATCGTGACTTATAATAATTTGAATGATTAAAGAATCCGGAACGGATTTGATATGGGTAGCCCGATGCGAAACATCGGGTTAATTGGAAGATAAACGAGTTATCTCAAGCGGCGAAGCCCCGGTATATTTTGTAAAACGCATTGTTACCATTCTGGGAAAAACAATCTTTATTAATAATCACATTTTTAACACAAAGAATAGATATATATAGATAAATTTCAACTATATTTGCAGTTGTTTTCCTATTTAGTTGCGATATTATTACATCAAACGAACATTTAGTACAAAATTGATGAATATGCAGAAACCCTTTCCTCATTATACTCAACTCGACAGTATGGACTGTGGTCCCACTTGCTTACGTATGATTGCACGGTACTATGGCCGTAGTTACACTTTACAAAATCTTCGTGAAAAATGTTTCATCACACGTGAAGGAGTTTCTATGCTTGGGATCAGTGATGCAGCAGAAAGTATTGGTATGCATACGCAAGGAGTGAAGATTACGCTTCCACAATTGCTGGAAGATGTTTTTTTACCATGTATTTTGCATTGGAATCAAAATCATTTTGTGGTATTATATAAGGTACAAGGTATAAAGCGAAGAGCAAAAGAAAGGAAAATGTATATTGCTGATCCGGCAGGAGAAAAATACGTGATGGATCACGAAGAATTTTGCAAATGTTGGTATAGCTCCAAGAATGAAGGAAAGCACACCGGCACGGCTTTGTTATTGCAGCCGACTCCGGATTTTTATGAATACGAGGACGATAAGGAAAAACAGGAGCGGAATCTTGGACATTTTTTCCGTTATCTGTTTCCTTATAAATCGCAAATTTTCCAGTTGGTTATAGGAATGCTAATCGGGAGTGCCCTTGCCCTGATTTTTCCTTTCCTTACCCAATCGGTCGTTGACCAGGGAATCGGCAATAATAATCTTAGTTTTATTAGTTTGATTCTGATTGCTCAGTTGGTATTATCCATTACTCAAATGGCGGTTAGTTTTATTCAAAACTGGATCACTTTACACGTAAATACTCGCATTAGTATTGCCTTGATTTCTGATTTTCTAACTAAATTGATGAAACTACCTATCCGATTTTTCGATGCTAAAAATATAGGCGATATCATGCAGCGTATTGGCGATCATAGCCGTATTCAGGGGTTTATGACAGGCACAACCCTGTCTACCGTATTTTCATTTCTCAATTTTTTTGTCTTTGTCGGCATTTTAGCCTATTATAACTTAACTATCCTGATTGTGTTTTTAACTGGAAACGCTTTGTATTTGGCATGGATACTTTTTTTTATGCGCTACAGGCGGAAATTAGACTATAAGCGTTTTGCTCAAGCATCTGCCAATCAAAATAATATGGTACAACTCATTACAGGGATGCAGGAGATTAAACTCAATAACTGCGAAAAACAGCAACGTTGGAAATGGGAGCGTATTCAAGTAAAACTGTTCAAAATCAGTATTCAAGGGATGGCATTAGGACAATACCAGCAAATTGGATCTATCTTTTTCAGTCAGACCACCGGTTTGTTTATTTCATATCTGTCGGCTAAATCAGTAGTGGAAGGAAACATTACCTTAGGTATGATGATGTCGATCAGTTATATTATCGGTCAACTCTCAGGACCTATAGGACAAATAATTGGTTTAGCACAGTCATTACAGGATGCTAAAATCAGCCTTGAACGACTGAATGAAATTCACAACAAAGAAGATGAAGAACAGGCAATTGAAAGCAAATCAAATCGCTTGCCGGAGAACAAAACAATTAATATAGAAGATGTTTGCTTCAGTTATGATGGCGCTGAACGTGATTATGTTCTTGAAAGCCTGAATTTGGAAATTCCCCAAAATAAAGTGACGGCGATTGTTGGAGCAAGTGGAAGCGGTAAAACAACTATAATAAAGTTATTATTGGGTTTTTATCCACCGGTAAAAGGAAGAATCACAATTGGAAATAAACCGATGGATGAAATAAATCAGCATTTGTGGCGGCAAAAAACTGGCGCTGTAATGCAGGATGGGTTTATTTTTTCAGATACTATTGCTAGCAATATTGCTGTCGGAGAAGAAGAAATCAATAAAAAACGTTTGTTAAGTGCTGTGGACACTGCTAACATTCGAGAATTTATCGAATCACTTCCGTTAAAATTTGATACAAAAATTGGTATGGAAGGTAACGGTATTAGTCAAGGGCAACGTCAGCGGATCTTGATTGCACGCGCAGTGTATAAAAACCCAGAGTTCCTTTTTCTGGATGAAGCCACAAATTCTCTTGATGCAAACAATGAACGGGCTATTCTTGATAATTTAAGTCAATTTTACCATGGAAAGACTGTGGTAATTGTTGCTCATCGGCTAAGTACAGTCCAAAATGCTGATAACATAATTGTTCTCGAAAAAGGAAAAGTGATTGAGGAAGGAACGCATACGGAATTGACAGCAAAACGGGGGGCTTATTATATATTGGTGAAAAATCAGTTGGAATTGGGAAACTAAGAAATTATGAATAATAAAGACAAAATGGAATCGTACGAAATAAAGTCCCCTTTTGAAAATTTAGGAGTAGAACTGCGTAGCGAAGAATTTCAAGAAGTGCTTGGCGGGGTTCCTCCGTGGATATTGAGGTGGGGAATTACCGTATTGGCTTTTATTTTCATAATCTTGTTGGTGGGTAGCGCCGTTATCAAATATCCTGATGTACTGTCGGCGCAAGTGGTACTTACGGGTTCAACACCGCCAGCAGTAATTGTTTCTCATGCTTCAGGCAAGTTGAAAGAACTTTATGTGACCGACAATCAAGAGGTAAGAATAGGAACTTTTCTTGCAGTGATTGATAATCCGGCTTTAACCGAAGACATTTTATTCTTAAAAAAGCTCTTAACTACTATTCCCTATTCTGAAGTTACCGATCTCCCACCCGAAAATCTAAGGCTTGGTTCTTTGCAATCCGCCTATTCTACATTCCGCACCTCTTTGTATGAATACATGGAATACAAGCGATTGTCATACTATCCACAAAAAATTGCTATGACTAAAAAACGAAAAATTCAACTTGAAGAACAATATAATAGTTTATTAAACCAACAACAGTTGACAGAAAAACAATTAAATCTTGCATATAATAAGTTCCAACGCGATTCAATATTGAATATGAAGGGTATAATTTCTAATGAAGAATTAGAAATTACGCAAAATGCGTATCTCCAAAGCTTATTAACATTTGAAAATATAATTTCGGCATTAAATAACATGCAAATACAAATTGGTCAACAGTATGAATCGCAATTAGATATTGGTCATCAAGATATTGAAATCAAAAACGACTTACAAACCCGATTACAATCACAGGTTTCCCAATTATTGACTGAAATCCAGACATGGGAATTTAATTATGTATTAAAATCACCGATAGAAGGAAAAATAACATTTACAAACTACTGGGTTATAAACCAGAATATAGTATCCGGAAGCGAAATATTTACTATAATCCCGGATAGTACAATTCAAATGATCGGAAAGGCAATGCTTCCTGTAATTCGTTCTGGGAAGGTGAAATCCGGTCAAAAAGTAAATATTCATTTGCAGAACTTCCCCGAACACGAATATGGTATTTTACATGGGACTGTTAAACATATCTCTTTAGCGCCGACTCAAACTGGAGAAACAGTTTATTATTCTGTGGAGATAGTACTAACAGACGGATTGATTACCACTTATAAGAAGAAGCTACCCTATATGGCTACAATGCAGGGACAAGCGGATATCATTACGGAAGATCTTACTCTTTTAGAACGTTTAGTATTGCCAATTAAGAAAATATTGACGGAAAATATGTAATATATTTATTGGGTAGCTTCATTAATAAATAATGTAGCTACCCTGTATATGACTAAACAATTTTTTTGTTGATAATACAATAGAGTTGGAAAAATTTCTATCAATAATTCTGAAAAGAATTTCATTTTTGATAGAATATATTTTTTTTGTTTTTCAATTTTTAGTTTACTTATGACATGATATATGACAAAAATTCTAAAATAAATGTATCCAATACTTTCCTTCGCTACATTTTTTTTTTGAATCTCTCTTGCAAATGTATTTAATTCAGAAACAACAATTAGAAGTGATTTTATACGAAATAAATTATTATTCGAGTTCATAATCGAACCTTCTCGTTGTCTGTACATGTAATAGTAAAAATCTATTAGAAAAACATGCTTTGCATAAAATAATGCTTGAATACACCATAATTCATCTTCATGAATTATGTTTTGTTTAAAATACAATTTATTCCTGAGTATAAATTTTCGCTTAATAAAAAATAAATATACTAATGGAGGATAGGCATTTATTTCCATTAATTTCATAATACAAATATCCCCGGATGCTTTATACATATTCAATTCTTGTGTGCGTGGAAAAACTGCTACTTGTCTGCCGTCTTCATAACAAAAGAGGGCATTCCCAATTACAATTTCAACCTTTGTTGCAATTGCATATTTGTAGATCATTTCTATAGCGTTTTCCACTATTAAATCATCACCGTCAACAAATAAAATGTATTCTCCTGAAGCTAATGAAATGCCTGCATTTCTTGCAGCGGAAACCCCTTGATTGCTTTGAGAATGTATTATGATACGATTGTCCTTTTGAGCAAAATCTTTTATTATTTTACTTGAAAGATCAGTAGATCCATCATCAATAAGAATTATTTCAATATTCTTGAAAGTTTGAGTTACAATTGAGTTTAAACATTCTCCAATATATGCTTCTATATTATAAACAGGCACAATGACTGAGACTTTTGGTTTCATCTGATATAATTTATATTTATGATAGATTGCGTTGTTTTACAAAACAGATCCAGACAATATTTTTGTTGTGAATAGGTTAATGATGAATAAATGTCACATAATAATATTGAATAGAAACTGATTTGTGATAAAAGATGGTAGTCTTTATTTGTTAATAAAGTTCCAATTACATAGTATTGGATAATAATTCTAACGTAAATAAATCCGACGATATATTCAGGTGTATTTTTCTTCTTGAGTTCAGACGCAAATTTTTTCAATTCATTTGAAACTGTAAGTATTGATTTTATACGAAATAAATTATTATTTGATTTCATAATGGAACCCTCTCTCTGTCTGTAAAAATAATAGTTGAGATCAATGAGAGATACCTGTTTTGAATTAAACATGGTTTTTACACACCAAAGTTCATCCTCATGAATAATATTTCTTTTAAAAAATAATTTATTATCAATAATTAGTTTTCGTTTTACAAAAAACAGGTACACTAATGGAGGAAAAACCAGCTCTTCCATCATTTTTTCAAAACATATTTCTCCCAATAATCCAGTAGTGTTATTGATGTTTTTCCGAATAAATGCAGGCTGTATACTTCCATCCGAATACCAATAAGAAGCATTTCCTAAAACGAGATCAGCATTTGTTTGAATTGCATTTTGATAAAGAATTGCCAACGTGCTTTTAAGTATTTTATCATCACCATCAACAAAAAGAATATATTCCCCTTTTGCTTGTCGTATTCCTATATTTCTTGCTGTGGATACCCCTTTGTTCGCTTGTGAATAAAGGATAATTCTGTTGTCTTTTTTTGTATAATTCCGAATAATCTCCAAGGAATGATCGGTTGATCCATCATTAATGAGGATAATTTCTATATCTCTGAATGTTTGCTCTACCACAGAATTCAAACATTCTTCGATATAGGCTTCTACATTGTAAACAGGAATAATAACTGAAATTTTTGGTTGCATATCGATTCATAGAATTTTCCAAATATTGGGTAAATTCGGTTTTTCGTAATACATAAATGTTAATCCTTGAATAGCTTTGTTAGATATATAGTTTACATAGTTATCCAACATTTTTTTTGATAATAATTTATTTTCGAAACCAATCGTTTTCCTTAAATACTGTATTTTATAGTATTCAAAACAATTACTTTGTAAAATAGTATGTTCTTTTTCAAATTTAGTAATATGGTATTTTAGCAAGCTTATTTGTTCTTCATGTATTTTTAATTTTTCAACTTTATAAAGAAATAATTCTATGTCTTTTAGAACTTCAGAAGGCATGAGAAAAATAGTTTCAATAGGATGTTTGGGAAAATCAGGAACTGCAAATCCCGAGCATAACCGGTCAAGAGAGATTTTTATGACTTCTTCGGTTTTATTATTTTTATGGAGCATGAAATAGTTACATCGTCCAAGAAGACCTGTCTGAAAACTAAAGTCCAATGTAGTTTTTTTTGTAATATCCTTAAATATGCTATTATTAAAATCTTCAAATAGATCTTCCGATTCTATTTCTATGAATTTTTCTTTTGTTAAAAAATCAATGCAAATTCCTATACCGGAAAGACCGAAAATATAATTTGATTGTATAGTGTTAATGTCAATTTTGCTTACAATAATTTTAAATATTTCATATGCAAAATTTTCGTATGTTTCATTAGAAATAAAGCGAGAATAGTAGAAAAAGAAAAGGGATAAACTCATGAGCCCTCCGTCAAGACCTAATTCTAAAACAGATAAATCTGATATCTTTAAATCATTTACAATTTTATTCAGTTTTTTGTTCATTTTTTAAATTAGCCATTCATCAGACTTTTTGCTATTGCTATTTTGCTGTTATAATATCTACGCATGAAATCATAAATAACTAATTCATGCAAGCGATTTTTTGATTTGAATAGACGATTCATAGACATGTGAATATAACTTGTTAATAAATAGTTGATCAAGCCTTTTTCTTTTTGTTTTTCAAACTTATTCTGCAATTGTTTTATAGTTGGCTTTATCTTTCTTGATCGTTGCTTTACAAGCGCTTCAAAAAATTTAAAGTCAGCATCGTCGATCGTATGATTTAATATACTTTCGATAGTTTTTTTGTTTTCCCTGAATTTAACATTAAATTGCTTTGCATTGTACTCATTAAAACCAAATTCTTTTTTGAAAGAATCGCTTAATGAATCCATCAGTTTTTGTTTTTCCTCAATATTCATTGTGAAATCAGTCAATAGATCATCAATTAGTTTTAAAGCGATCATCCAGCGATATTTTTCATTTCGGACGTGATGTAAAACTCGTATAATAGATAAAATACAATCACTATCAAACAAAAAAATTGATTCTGCCTGTTCTATCAATTCATTTCCATAACGCTCTAATTCACGGCTATATGTATCAATTTGTATTTTCCAAACCAATCCGATTTTAATATATTTATCTAAATCAGTATAAAACAAACTAACTACTTTTTCAAAATCGGTTTGACTTTTCATCAGAATACGAATTCGCAAATGTGTATCCGGATCGGAATAACGGATAAAAAACCATTTATGAATCATATCCATTCTTTTCAATTTTTTTATGATAGAACTGATTGGATGGATCAGTAATCCATCCATTGTTTTATTTCCAGCATAGATTTTCAGATAGAACCATTGGCTACCGGGTATGAATGTTCTTTGAGGAAGTTTCATTGTTTTTATTTTTATAAAGAGCTACCAAGCATTCATTTCGGTAAACACCGGAATTATTTTTTGTAACTGCATTTTCCGGTTCGAATAAGAATTCTGTAAAAATAACATTTTGCCTCTTTTGAATTATAGTGAAAAGCGAACGAATACTTATCACATTTTCCCAATCAACAAATAGCTCATTATCGCCATCCTTCATTAAAGTATAACGAGGAATTCGATTCTCTTTTCTAAATTTGGTTGTTTCAATAAGTAATTCTTCGTCTTTTTTTATTTTAAAGTACGGCTCTATTTCTTTGATGTTTATGTTCCATGTGGCAGGCGACAGGATGGTATTTGAATATCTGACGCGGGGTAGAAATGTAAACTCTTTTTGTAATAGATTTCCCCAACTAAAATAGATGCTATTTCTGCCTGTCGAATGTTGCATATCACATAAAAACCGATATACAGGCATTGAACTTAATAAATAATTATGGGCTGTAGTCAAACGAGGTAGTATTTCTTTATTAAGTTTCTTTGAACGAATCACCATTTTTCCTTTTTTTATAGAGAGCATTAAGTCGGATAAATACAATAATTGCTTTGACGGAAGATCGGAATAAGCCATATAGGGGATTTCATAATCTCTAAAATGTGGACGATACAGGATGTTGCCAATCCTTGATTCGGGCAAATAAACAATTTCTGCTAAAATCATGTCGGGTAATAACTCTTTCTCTTTTTGAGTAATGCTTTTTACTAATTGATTTAGATTTTCATCAGCATAAGCAAATCTGCCGATTAAGTTAGCGCCGCAGTTTCCTCCGAAATAGTTCAATTTAATAAGCGTATTATCCGGTTGGGAACGGATAATTTCGAATAGGGTGTATATAGTTGGTGGAAGGTCATCCCAGTTTGGAGTAAAGTTTTTAATATCGTTATCTGTCAAAGTAATTTCAGTTTGGTTCTTAGCAGTACATTCCGCTATCTTTTTTAACATAAGCGACTGAAAAAAATTAATTGGTTCTTCACCCTGTCCCATTTTTAGAGGTAAAAACATGTTATCAACCAATGGTGATATGTCGTTGCTTCCGTATCCGGGTGGATAGCCAATACCTAATTCCGGATCTAAAGCTTCCAATAGGGGTACCTCACGAGTTTCATAGCGTTCATCAAATCTTTTTTGGAATTGATTTAATAATTCATTATTTCGAATTGGAGTTATTTTGTTTAAGAACGTCATAACTTTTTGCAGTTCATTCAAAATATTATTTCCTATGGAAACCTCAATGGCGTCTTTAAACATGTCTGTCTGAAAAAGGTATGTCTCTTTGAAAGGCACTTTTGTTTTTTCAATAATTGCTATGATCTTTTCATAGAGCCCTAATCCGTTATTTCCAGTATCTATTTTTTCTAACAGGTATTTGATTTCTTTTAAAAAAACTAATAAGCTATCATTGCAATTAATTGTTTCTAACAAAAAAATTACCCGATTTAAAAAATCGTCGCCAACTACGGATTGACATAGTTCTCCCAGCAAGATTTGGGAATCAATCAATTCGTCAATAAACAGGCGAATATCTTCTTCTGGAATGTTGTCGATGCTCAATCCGGAAATGATAGATTGAATATTGGACCCCTTTGAAGCTAATCGTAATATCTTGTCTAAATAGAGAGTGCGTTCAATTTCAGTTATCTTGTAGTTCCTTCCCGATTCAGTGGATTGATACTCAACATACCGGTATTTTTTCCCAATCGAATAAAGGCTGTTGTTTGGGTAATACTTTATTTTAGTTTTGATTTCAGGTATTTTTATCAAGAAATCATATAAGGAATATAAAAAATACATATCTAAGCGGGTTCTACGGCTGATGGTATCGCTGATTGTAAAACTAGTTTTTTCTCCCTTGGTCTTTCCCTCTGTACATCCTGCAAATAAACCGAACGGAGTACATCGAGTAGTCATTCGGCTGAAATAGCGCTCCAAAGCGTATTCTATACGCTCCCGGTCTTTTGCGCTGACAGTTTCTTTTTTGTTTAATTCAATGAATAAAACAGGGGATGCTAAAAAAATAGATTCCCTGATTAGCGGATTCGATAAATCAGAAAAAGTATTTGACTTCAAATTACTGAAAGGCAATAACGGGGTTCGAAGTACAAAATCAGGAAAAGGGAGATACTTCATTCCTTACTTATTTTGTGGTTGTTCAAAAAATCCATCATCCCAAGTGATGATGACAGATTTTTTGAACAATCGCAGAATTTAATTTAACATACATATCCCCACGTGTAGCCAGCACAAGTAGCCGCTCCACTCGCAACGACATTTCCACCAAGGTTAGGGGGATAACATGCGGCAGTATATCCCGCCACAGCACAACCGATATTAACAGAACCACATGTAAAATTTGATTCAGTGCAGACATCAGTCGGACACATTCCATTAACAAGATCGCATGATACAATTCCCGTAATCGCTCCACCTCTTAATTGCTCCATTTCCTGACCTTCAAGACTTACAACAGTCTCTTTTCTCAACGTTAGTTTTTTAATGCTTTTCATAAATTGTGACATTTAAAAATTATCCTACTCTTAACGATTTTCGGAATCCTCTTGTTTTCAAATTAACATACATATCCCCACGTGTAGCCTGCACAAGTAGCTGCTCCACTCGCCGCGACATTAACACCAGCGTTGTTGCCACAAACATTAGAATATCCTGCAGGGATACACGCTCCAATAGTAGGATTTGGACAACCCGCTATCGCCATCGTAGCACAATTGCCATTCCACGTGACGACTAAATCATCGATCTGTCCTCCTTTCAATCCATTCATTTCTTTGTTTTCCAAGTTGACAATAGATTCTTTTTTTAACGTCAACTTTTTGATTGTTTTCATAACTTAAATTGTTTAATAATTATCCTACTCTTAAAGATTTTCGGAATCCTCTTGTTTTTATGATAGTAAAAAAAATTCATCCCATGGTTGTTTGTCGTTTGATAAATAAGAAATCATCATTAGCCCGATCCCAGTTATACCTTCTAATAAAGACACCTTGTTTTTCCAACCGTCTCCCTCATACGATTTATAACCAGCCAGTCCATCTTTAAAATGTGAATGATTTAGTGTTTGCTCCATCCAATAATCTGTCGTTGATAAAAAAATATTAAATCCGGTTTCTGTGTGCAGTCGATTATATATCATTGCAATGCCTGCACTGCCGTGACAAATACCAGCATCAAGTACTTTGGTTTCAGAAAAATTACGCCGTTTTGTCGAATCACTTAAAACATCTAAAGCTATTGTTTGCCACTCGTTATTGTTCAGAAGTTTTCCGGCTTGCCATAAGGAGATTGCTACTCCCAAATCGCCATAACACCATCCTAATCGGCTCATTAATAGATCCGGTTTTAGATAGTCAATGGAGTATGATGGAAAATGTGATCCATACTTTTGAAAATTGATTCTTTGAGAAAGGATATAATTTACAGCGCCTTTCATTAGTTCATACGCTTTTTTATTATTGGGATTATTCGTTAAGTAACGTACGAGAAAAATGACAATGCCCGATATTCCATGTGACAGGGATATATTATAGCCGATTTCTCTTGTTATACCTAACGGTGATTTCCATTTGTATTGGTGATTTATTGTATCTTTTTCGGCTGTCTGCTCCAGAAAATCAACAATATTTTCCAGAAAATTCGAATTTGTCTTTACCTTCAGGAAGTAAAGTCCACTTCCTAAAGCCCCGTGCATAAAATCATAATACAGGTTCTGCATATCCTTATTTGTTTCACGAATCAGATAATTATCCAAGATCTTTTGTGATTCGCTTATATCCAATTCGATGAATTGATTTTCTTTTAAATACTCAAGTAAATATAAGGTACCAGATAAACCATCACAGAAAGTATGGGAGTGGATTTTTTCATTTAATTGATTTAACAAATGATCGCAAAAGTTATCTGCTAATGATGTAAATCTGTCTTGATTTGAATAGCTACCATAATAAAACAAAAACAATAAAAGTCCGGCACTCTCTCCATATAACCCTTCAGATTTTTTGTGATAAATAAGTGCGTGGTTATATATGATCTCAGCTATTTGCTCCAGTTTTTGTTCTATAATATTTTTCATTGGATAAATTATTAATTTTTGGATGTTTGCTAATTATTTTATTTGTCTAAAATTTCCTGCATCGAGCTATTTATAGTAGTAGCTAATTCATAAGTAGATATTTCTCTCTGAAACAATCCTCCAAAGAAACTGTTTGCACCTCTTGGATGATAAAGATGAAATAGTGGATTATTAGTTCTATATATTATATAATTTAATATTTTAAACCGCTCAAACCGGTCAAAATCATCATTACCCCAACCGTAATGTCTCTCATTATCCATGCCTGCTGTAATAAATTTATCCTTCCGGATAAACATTGCCCCTCCTACCAAAGTTCTGTTATGTAAAAAGTTCATTTTGTTTTCATTCCTTCTCAAACATTTTATATTTTTGTTTTTTAAGTATAAATTACGAAGTATTTCGGGAACATCAAGGCAAATTCCATTGTATGGAAAAGTAACGTCTGCAGCATTGCTTTGTAATCTTGATGTTGCTTCAATTATGGATTGCCTATCAACAACAATATCTGCATCCCATATACTTAGAAAAGAAGTTTGAACATCTTTTAACAACAGATTAATATATTTTGTCTTGTAAAAGATGGGGTCTTTATCTTCAATAAACCGATAGTCAATTTTTTTATTCAATAACGATCTAAGTATTCCATTATAATGAGATGAGGCTTCAAGAACCGTTATATGGGTATCAAAATATTGGCAAAGTGACTGTGTAATTGCTAAAATATTCTCCAACCGTTGAATGGAATCCAACCTGATTAGAATCAAAAAGGTAAAATCTTTTATGTTATGTTTCATACAAATTGCATTAGATTAAAGTGCTTTATCGTTAACAATATACCGCAAATACCATTATATAAGCCCCTATAATTAATTAAAGAGGAAGGATCGTTTAACATCAAATTCCAAGTATCGGATGATATTATTTTTTGTACAATATCTTTTTTATTATTCTCCAATTCATTTATACCTGTATGTTGGCTATAATCATTTATTAAAAATAATATGCTACAAAGTCCGTCTGCAAAAAAGATATTTTTGTTTTTCAATTCTTGATTGAAAATATTCTTAAAATTGATATTTTTTTTGAGTAAATCTATGTGGTTGTTCCATGATTCATTTTTTAAGAATTTAGCTGCTTTATTCATTCCACACCAAAGAAATAATCTGTTTGCATGTAATTTTGGATAAATGGACAATATTTCTATTGAATATTCTTCAATAATCTTTTTGATTTTATCTTCATAAGAAATTGAGTAGTAAACTTTACTTAAAACAAATAAGAGTAAAGGTAGCGCGTAATCGAATGTATAATTTATAGGTTCATGAAAAAAATGAATATCTATTTTGCAATATAAATGATTAATCGTTTGAATTGCCAGTTCTTGAAATAAATATTCGGATTCACTGTTTGGTTTTTGATTTTCAAGACGAATAGATAAATAATACAAAATGTGGATAAGAAATAAAGGATTACATGAATCTATCAAAGTAGTGGTACATAATGATTTAAATACTTTGTCATCAATATCTTTTAGGACTTCATTAACGTCTCCCTTTATATATTTTTTATTTAATAAATACCTTATACCTAACCCAATTCCTGTTAAGCCATATTTTAAATCAATTGAATTAATCCTGTCGATTGAGCAAAAAATATCATCTAACAGTTTTTCTGCAATCTTTTGGTATTTATTTCTTTTATTATCTGATAAAATGTAATAATAAATACACAACCCCATTTTCCCTGTAGCCAAATCTATTGATGTATTCTCATTAATAGAAGAAGCAAGAGCATTTGTCAAAAAAATGAGTTTATTATCCATGAATATTAAACTTTTCTGCAAAGTTAATGAAATAAATATAATTCAATGCGAAAATATGTGTTAAAAAAACAAATAACCGCATTATTAACACAAATAAATTACAAAGTATTTTAAAAATATTTCCAAAGTTCGACACTGTTTTTTCATCTTCCGTTTGACATTTTGCTATTTCCGTTATTGCAAATATTCATGCTTTTTGACATCGCAAATTAGCAGCGGCACTACGCGGCGCACGGTGTGGTGTCATTTTACAAACACTGTAAAAAATGTTTACCTTTGACGAAAGTTGTAAAGGCAAGACAGGACTAAAACAAAAATGTCAAGTCATATCAGGATTAAATCAAAAAATCTGTAAAGTTTTTTTAGGACGGGTCACACACAGGCGCGTAGCGCTTATGCGTTTATAGACGTGTGCGACAGCGCACGGTATGTGAACGAACCAGGAACACACAACCACAACATCGGTGCAGCCCTCAATCACCGAAAGCAGCTTTTTATTGAAACTGCCGGAGTTCAGGCTTTCAATATCTAAAAAAACACTGTAGCCTTTCGCCACCAAGCGATCGTGCAAGAGGACAGCCATTGTTTCGCCGCCG
>Ga0123357_10006520_pt1 | contig 14268 bp, 11 predicted proteins | sample TergutEmb28metaG_FD_89873 | JGI IMG/M metagenome (GOLD analysis project Ga0123357, IMG submission 89873) | Embiratermes neotenicus P4 segment gut microbial communities from Petit-Saut dam, French Guiana - Emb289 P4 | ecosystem: Host-associated > Arthropoda: Insects > Digestive system > Gut ... | reverse complement strand
CAACACACATCGAACCAAGAACAATACGACCAATGTGGTAATTGAACAGAATAGTCGCAAGCTCCTGTTGATAGATATATTAATGTCCAAAACATATTGAGCACATAAGAAGTTAAATAAAATAGCAATAACATCAAGTTGGTCTCTTATTCTTCAATTATCACAATGATGCACGGTCCAATAAACATAAGTTCCAGTTAACAGTTTTAATAGTATAGCGTCATTTTGTAGAAAGATTAATGAATGACCGTTTGAAAAGTTTGTGGAAAGAAATGGTCGCCTCAGAATTTAAGATTGTGTGTGTGTGTGAGACCATTGGGGAGGAGACGTAGATGGGAGAATAATATTAAAATGGAACTTCGGGAAGTGGGAGGGGGTGGAGACTGGATGGAGTTGGCTCAGGATAGGGACAGATGGCGGGCACTTTTGAATACGGTGATGAACTTTCGGTTTCCATAAAGTGCGGGGAATTTCTTGACTAGCTGTAGAACCAGTTAGCTTCTCAAGAAGGACTCTGCTCCATGGAGTAAGTAAGTAAGTAAGTAAGTAAGTAAGTAAGTAAGTAAGTAAGTAAGTAAGTAAGTAAGTAAGTGTGTGTGTGTGTATGTGGGGGGGAGGGGACATTCCTGGAAATGCTGATAAAAAACATAAACAGACATTGGACCAACACTTATAAACCGCAGTTCCCGAATACTTAGCAGGGGAGCCGTCCCTCCACTCATTCGATTCAGAAGCTGCTGTAACAGTTACTCGTGATTTAGACAGGTCACTCTATTTGTGATGATAATGAAATATTGGCTGGAATAAAGGGAGACGACAAATGTGCATATAACTTTGTCAGGAAACCTCGTGGAAAAATATTATTTGAAAAGAAAAAAAAAACAGTAGGATTTGCTTGAATAATATTAAAGTTTATATCAGGAAATGATGTCGCGAGGATGAGAGGGAAATGACCCTTTGTTCAGTCAATGCATCGACCATAAAACTTATAGTATCAAAGGCGTCATTAATGTAATGCTCTGTGGGTTTCTGAAACAAGTCCATATTGTTTTAACAACTAAGGCAGATAAGTTTCGAAGTTGGACTCACAAAGTCCATACTCGTATAGTATTCATCCATTAAAATACTAGTTGGAAAGTGTGTACAAATTATGAAGAATTACTTCTTTTTACTGTGTTTTGTTACATCAAATCACGTACGTGCGGATGTCTTCCTAAGCTGTTCTCAGATTCTGAACGAACTAGTGTTTCCGCATAATTAGTTACCAAGTATGATATCTATATAATTCAACATATGAACCTGCCAATTTATTTAGTTAATACGAGTACAGTAATTGAGTTAGTTAAAACTTGGCAAGAAGCTTTCATATACTGAAGATTAAGGTCGTGTGAAATTAACAATTTTCCCTTTTCTTGGTTTTCAGAATATGTATACTTGGCATCATTTTTTCGTGGCACTCTTAATAAACCACCATTTCCCTCAGCACATAGACTGTGCCGCGCAGCTGTATCAACATTGTGCATTTTGCGTCTGCCTCTCTGTAAAACACATCAGCAATCTGCCACGTTCGAGCCGAAGTGTTTACGTCTGATGCTCCAGTTCGTGCGGATGTATAATCTCTCTCTCACTCTTCAGGGCACGAACTCTTAACCCTACACGAATTCCTATGTTTAACCAGTGTCTTCACTTGTTTCATCAAACATTCCCACGGTGGCAGCTGAGACATTTTCTCCTTCAGAAAAGAAATATTTTTGGGGATGTATCATCAAAATAAATCTCGAAATAAATAATTATCTAATTAAGAAAGTAACAATAACTAAATCACTGATGACATAACTATTTAATATATGTCTTAATGTAAATAAGCAATAAACTCGTTGATGCTTTACATTCAATTAGACGGTGTAGAAATTCCCTCCTTTGAAGGAATCCTATTTCAAATCATCTGATACACGTCTGAAAACAATCTAGCCAGCGCTTCCCTAACACGTATGTTGCTTCTTCCATTCAGGTCTAATTAACTTCTTGCAGGAAAATTAATACTGGCACTGTGATAATTACTCATTTATTCAAAGAATATCGCAATCTGTTGCGGAATCCGAAGATGGAATGCCATTTTAACAACAGCGCAACTGTGGTTCCTGTTTCTTACTTAGTTACTTACTCCATGTAGCAGAGTCCTTCTTGAGAAGTTAAACTGTTTTCAGCTAGTCCAGAAATTCCCCGCATTTTATGGAACCCGAAGGTTCATCGCTTCATTCACAAGTGTCCGCCACCTGTCCCTATCCTGAGCCAGCTCGATCCAGTCCATACCCCCACATCCTAATTCCTGAAAATCCATCTTAATATTATTCTCCCATGTACGTCTGAGTCTCTCAAGACGTCTCTTTCCCTCAGGTTTCCCCACCAAAATCCTGTATACGCATCTCCTCTCCCCCATACGCGCTACATGTCCCACCCATCTAATTCTTCTCGATTTTATCACCCGAAAAATTATTCTGGTTCGTGTTATGAACTAAATTATTGCATAAGTGTATGTACGTATTTATGTATACAATACTAATGTCTGATTGCCATATGATTGTACCGAACAGTCTGGAGCTTTCTGCAGGCAGTACTTTAGTTAATGTAAAGGTCCTGGCAGAACTAGCAATGCCTTAGACTGGTACACTGCAGGATGCTTACAAACTGCCTGTAGATGGCCAAAACTGTAGCTGCTTATAAAAGTAAAGATGAAGTGATCCCTTTACAGGCCTGTTGTGGCCCAGAGGGTGGGTCGAGTTATAGTTCTACTCTTCCATGACCGCGGTACTAGAAGGGGTGAGTGGTCAGCAGCACGCCCCGGCCTCACTTTACCCCCGGAAAGAGCCGGTACCCATTTTACAGGAGACTGGGTGGGCCCCAGGGCCGGTCTGGACGGGCGGAAAATCTCGTCCCCGCCGAGATTCGATCCCGGACCTTCCAGCCCGTAGTCAGTCGCTATACCGACTGAGCTACCCGGGCCATTGTACACGTGATGTAAACTTTCGTAAATTGGGAAGTATATATGCTGCTAAAATGCCACAGAACTCTCTTTGATTTGACATTCAGCGTGATGAAATAATCTGACCAGTCAGAGAAACTGCAAAGAAACATACCGCGTGAGTGCGTGGCTTTCCTATATGCCTTATCGTACGGTCAGCTCGACTGTGCCGTGTTGTCCTATTGTCACACAGTAGCTCATCAGTGCGGTGTTATCTCATAATCAGACGGCAGCTGAACCTTGCGGTGTTTTCCCATGTGCAGTATCATACCGCTAGCTCAAGATTGCAGTGTTGTCCTACATAAGGTATCGTACCGCAAATTCATAAGTGCCGGCAGCTCAACAGTGCGGTGTTTTCCCATGTGTATTACCGTACCGCCATGTTAGAAGGCTGTGCCTTCCTTGGTGTAAATCTACCGTCAGCTCCAAAGTGTCTTGTTCTGGCTACATTATTTTGCGGTCAGACCAACAATATAATATTTTACGATCTCTGGTGTCCTACCTCTAGTTCAAGAGGCATTTGAAATCTGATTTCTATCGTAATATTTATTGTAAGAAGGATGGAACATAAATTTTTACTTGACAACTTGTAGCGTAATGGGCTGTGTCTCTGTGTTGAGATTCAAATGCTGTATAATTTCAGAGGATCAGCTAATTTGAAAATGTTTGTGTTTAGAAATCTCATTGTCACAGCGAAGGTTTTGAATTTCAAGCGAGCCTTTGTTGATATGCATTAAATTTTTGTTTTAAAATATTCTGGCAGTTGAAGAAATGACATGAACCTCTTTTAATGCTATTATAGTAGCGAACATATTTCAAAATGTTATTTGTAAAGTATGTATTACACAAAGGAATTCATGTGAACCTCTTGACATTCTTTCTGTCATTATTAAATGATAGATATGATAGAACAATAGAAACATTAGCCCTTTAAAGCACAGTGATTAGTTTAAATGCTACCAGGTTTAAGGTCAAATTTCTCCGTTCAGCTCGCAGAGGGCAGTGATGTGTTTTGTGTGGTTCTCGGAACAGACTGCGAATTTTATCCCTATGCAAAATTAAGTGATTGGTTTTTAAAACGGTGTCGTATTGTATTTAGTTGAGGGGAATATTCAAGTAACTAAATTCAAACACATGCAGATTAAATTTAGTCTCTGAGAGCTTATTGAGACCCACGGAATGGAGGATAGCTTCTTATGAACGAAGTTATTCAGGTTTACAAGATTGCAAGAAAAATATAAAATGCTTCCTTACATTGATTTAATCTGACAACATGCCTTACGAACAAACTGCTACAAGCCGGAAGGTCACGGGTTCGATTCATGATGGTATCATTAGAATATTTAATTGACATATTCCTTCGGCCGCACTATGGCCCTGGTGTCGACACATTATCTAACAGAAATGTGTACCAGGAATATTTCCTCTCGGTTACAGGCGGACGTGCGTAGGGCTGACAACCTTACCATCTTCATGTGGCGGTTGTCTTGAAACCTGGGGGCCTCAAACTCCTGAAATCCTCAGGGCCTGTCCAGGCCTGTACAGTGATTGCTTTTCCTTTTACACACTACACGAATAAATTTTAAATTCTGTATGCCGCTCCATTCCAAACAGACTCTATCGTTCACAAGAAATATATACATTAATTTTTGAGGAAATATTTGAAAAAGGGCGGAATAGAAATAGGGCAAAGTTGGATCATACGAAAAAGCGTAAAACTTTGTGTGGCTTGGTCCGAACAGATTCAGGTTTTAGTTGAAAGCGAGGTTTTGTATCAGAGTGAAGTATCCGAAAATAAATTAAATGGCAATTAATTTGGCGAAATATTGAACAGTATATCGTACTATAAACTGTGGAGTTCTAAGTTTTCAATTGTGCTTTGCCGTGTGTATGAATCGGAATGCTGAATAGAAACTGCAAGAGGTCACTCCCTTTGCAAGACAACACACACAAACAATGAACAGTCGTATAAATAAGAGAAACAAAATAAAATCAATACCTGTTCCTGCGGCTCGTTGCTTGTAAGGATTCTTAATGGCCTTTTATAGTTTACATTTTCACGTGAAGTTGTCAACAACAAACGTGTAGAAAATACCATTATTATCCCGTCCAGTGCAAACATAATAATTTTGCTACTTCCACAATACGTTTCTGCTCTTTATTCATGACAGTGACGCTTGACTGCAAATTTATGTGACTGATGCTCTATTATTTTTAATTCCTAACAATTTTTTAAATTTATTTGCGTATTTGTAGTGGTTTACTCACGTATGTGTGTGTTTGTGTGTGTGTGTGTGTGTGTGTGTGTGTGTTATTGACGTTAATCTAAAGTATGACAAGAATTATATTATTTCATTTATTAGTAATTACTGTCACACTGTACTGTTTTTGGTAGGCTGTATCTCCGTGACGTGTATTCTTTCTCGAGAAATTAATATACTTTCTGCTTGGTGACGACTTCCTATCTTCCATACAGACTTAAAGTTAACTGGCGTTTTGATCATATCTCCTCGTTAGACACTAAAGTGAAATATTTTATATCTCGAATCCTACTTCTTTAAAATCCATCTCTGTTCTTAAATTAAGAATTCCTCTATGTCAAAAACATAACACCTCTCGAAAGAAAATTAATGTAGTTTAAAAGAATTACTCGTAGATTATGTTCCACTTTGAGGAACATTTTGTGCTTCATTAAACATGTCAAAGAATAACAGTCGATGTTTTGTAATGCTTCATGGACAGAGCAGAGCGACAGTCGTCACATCTTTAAATTTAAGGAAAGCCGAATCAAGGACTTGTTAATACTAAAACTGCCTCTAGATAACAAAAACAAGGAGGACAATTTTCAAACTGGATCTATCTTTCCGATACATTTAATTAAATTTCTCAATAAAAATATATAATTTGTAGGTACGCCGATACAAAATACTTTTTGTTTGAAGGCCCCTGTCCTGTTTACACCACTTCTTAATTTGCGGTTTATCATTTTCGGTTTTTTCTTATGGGCTGGCTGCATTCTTTTCAGCTAACCTTTATTTATAATGTGAACATATTTTGGATTTTTGCTGTTTAATTTACGCCCACTTCTTTCAGGAACGTAACTAAGGCGTAAAGCATGGGCTAAGTATACACATTATATGGGAAGTTTTCCCATGAAAAGGAGAAGGTTTATAAGGTAAATTGCTGTGGAAGCGGACATAATTATTAATTTGGTGTCATTTTAACTTTTGGAAGAAACATAAGCAACTAGAGCGGTAACATTTGTACAGTCATGACATTTAGCAACATTGAGCCATCATCAGTTTCTATTTTGTAAACCACGGGAAGGTCGGAAGAACCTGTGTTACGTATGAGAATAAAACCAAAAAGTGCGTATGAAAATTTATTACATTATTCTCATAGTGAAGCTTCAGTGTATGGTCATGGAACATTTAAAACTGTGTTACGTTATTGACCTTCAAAACCTGCTTCCATTATCCTAGTCAGCGCGCAAAAGGATATGAGGTAAATCAGTAAATTTACAGTAACTGAATGATGGATGTCTGAAAATAATTTTAACCAGTTTACAAAACGCATGTCTAAATTTTGTCACATCTTCATATGACCACAGTGACTGTTGTTTCTGCAATTAAACATCCAACAATTAATCACGTAAATAAATGGGTAACCCACTGAAACTGACTAAACTAAAACTATTTAAAATATGCGCGGTTGCTTTTGAGAATAATTGTTGCTCATCTGAACAAAATATTTACCGAAGTTTGAGGCACTAGAATACCCATTCCCATTACCGTATTTAAAACAGTCAGCCACTAGACTGTATCCTGAGCCGGATAAACACGCTCTACGTTCTTATCTACGACCTAGTTAAGAGTCATCTTAATCACCTACAATCTGCTGTTTGATAACACTGCATCCTCTTATATTCAAAATTCCAGTTACAATTTTTTATGAACTTCTCATGTTGATGCGTGCTACATGCTGCAATAAACATATCCTTCTTGAGTTGATGGTCCACTTAAAAATTGACGACACAAGCGAACTACCTTGAAAAAAATCTTTCGAATATGCAGTTTTCTCCTGTCGCTTTGTACATACTGTTTCTAAGGTTTCTCAGAACCCTGTTTTCAGATATTGAATATGTGTACTTTAGTTACTGGGGACCGCGGTAGCACAGTGGTTAAGGTGCTGTGCTACAAATCGGAAGGTCGCTGGTTCGATCCCAGCTGGTGTCATTGGAATACTTATGCTCGCACTATGGCCCTGGGGTCGACTCAGCCTCTAACAAAAATGAGTACCTGGAACATTTCCTGGGGGTTAAGGTGGCCGGTGCATAAGGCTGACAACTTTACCACCTTCCTGTGCCGGTGTCATGAAATCTGGGAACCTTAACTTCCTGGAACACTCTGGGCCACTCCAGACCTGTAACGGGACTGCTTTACCGTTACTTTAGTTACGAAGAGGTAGAGTTGCACACCTACAGCAAAACAACGTGTAAAATTAATTTATTTAAATTTTAACCATCACGATTCGAAACCAGGAATTATAAAACGAAAGATGCCAATCCTTACCCTAAATTAACATGCTTTAATTTTCTTATTATTACTGTAATACTGGTATGTTGCCGTAGTTTCTAAGTACATATTTGCACAAATTTATTTGAATTTACTTTTCATAACGCACTTTAACTTAATACTTTTAAATAAAATAAAATATTGTAAAATGTATGAGAATGAATGGTATTTAGGCCACATATTATTTTCTGGGCTATGTTAGCAATGCAATCAATGTAACATCAATGCTTTATGAATTAAGCTTTTACTAGATTGGAAAAATTTACAGACATTCCATGTCCTTCGCTATGTATGCCATCCAGCCATACGTCGGCTGCAGGAACTTCAATATTAGCAGTCGCTTCCGTCACGTGACAGATTACAATGTTCGGTGCAGGGTTAGATCATACTAGATGTAGCCTATATGTTGCGTCGTATTTGTACGATGGGCTGCTTTTGAGGTAAAGTGTACCGAATTTTGCATTTTATACAGAGTTAAATTTAAGTTTGAATTATATGGTAAAAACAAAAATCCAATTTTCCCAATAACTTTGGTTTCGAATGCGTATAACAGTATTTAAAATTAGATGAAAGTGGGAAAATGAAGTTAGTTGAGTGCAGCCCTTTTTGTGACTACGCGGTGATAAAATGGAAACTAAGAAAATTCTTTGAGAAAAGAGGAAAATTTTAAAGGTAGGAAATTGTGGTAGTGTTATTATTATTGGTGAAATAAGAGCTCGGAAATGAATAATTACATTTGTGCATAATCTGCAGGCCGCAAGAATATCCTTTTTACGAATAAGGATTCTTGTAAAGAAGGAGCCGCAGTTCAGTACAACGAACAAACAAACAAATATAATTTTAATGTGGAATAAGAAACCAACTAGATGTCACTTAGTATTATATTTATTTCTCCTTATAAGTCGATCTTTATAAGTTGCTCAACATGTTTCGGGCCACCTTGTGCCCATCTTCAGGAGCTGACGACTCAGTGGTATTTTTTCACGTGTGGTGTAGTGCCGTGGCTGTGTAGGCAGTCAGATCCGGTTGGCTGGTTGTGTGTCCATTGGGAAGTACGTAGTACGTAGTGCTACGTACTTATAAAGAGCAACTTATAAGGAGAAATAAATATAATACTAAGTGACATCTAGTTGGTTTCTTATTCCACATTGAACTACGATTCACGGTCAACCACACATCAAATACAATTTTCACGAAAATCCATTTAGTAATTTAAAGTGAACTTGGTTTTACTTGATATGTTAACATTTTATGAATTGATATGACGCAAAAGAAGGTCGCACTGTATGACTTTGTGTTTGTTCTCGAACATCGACTTTTTTTATTTAAACCTACTAATCGACCAATTTGTGAAAGGTACATGTAGCACATTTTCTTGGAAATAGAAACCTTACAAATTTTATAAATATTTAAATAAGTTTCGGGGTTGAGAGTATTGACATCTCTACTCCGTAATTTGTTCAGAATATCGGCATCCCTATTTTGTTATCTCTTCAGGAAATTGAAGTCCTTGCTTTGTTACCTGTTCAGGAAACTGAAGCCCCTGCTTTCTTATCTGTTCTGGAAACTGAAGTCCCTGCTTTGTTATCTGTTCAGGATATTGACAATCGCTGCTGTGTTCCCTGCCCAAGAGACTGATGTCCCTCCTTTGTTACCTGTTCAGGAAACTGACTTCCCTGCTTTGTTATCTGTTCAGGATATTGACAATCGCTGCTGTGTTCCCTGTTCAAGAAACTGAAGTCCCTGCTTTGTTATCTGTTCAGGAAACTGACGTCCCAGCTTTGTTATCTGTTCAGGATATTGACAATCGCTGCTGTGTTCCCTGTTCAAGAAACTGAAGTCCCTGCTTTGTTATCTGTTCAGGATATTGACAATCGCTGCTGTGTTCCCTGCCCAAGAGACTGATGTCCCTGCTTTGTTATCTGTTCAGGATATTGGCAATCGCTGCTGTGTTCCCTGTTCAAGAAACTGAAGTCCCTGCTTTGCTATCTGTTCAGGAAACTGACGTCCCTGCTTTGTTATCTGTTCAGGATATTGACAATCGCTGCTGTGTTCCCTGTTCAAGAAACTGATGTCCGTGTTCTGTTACCTGTTCAGCATTGACGTCTCTGTTCTGTTATCTGTTCAGAATATTGATAACTCTGCTCTGTCATCTGTTTAGAATATTAACATCCCTGCTTTGTTATCTCCTCAGAATACTCTCATACCTACTGCGTTATCTGCTCAGAAACAAAGTGTTATTTCGTCTTGTACATAACCTTACTACAGTTCAACGTTCTCCACGATACGGTTTCTCAATATAATTTATTTCATTTAGATTTCGTTGTAGTTCCTGGGTTCCGTTAATGGGCTGAAAAATATTCTTTTCATTTGTAAATGGCATTCTAGGTCTTCTCATCCACTGAGTTCCTATGAATGTTTATGAGTGACATGCATTTAGTTAACAAAAGGTGTTCAGAAAAGTGGCGTGTATACTATTTTGGCTTCCGACATATTTGCGGCCGTTCGAGAATTTGTACTGTAGCAGCCCTAAAAATACCAGCAAGAGAAAAGTGAACGCTCCCTGTGACAGCATATTTGTATCTGCACGTATTAAGATAATTTTTTCGATTGGTTGTATGTGTTTTATTATTTTTTTTATTTTGTACAGTGACAAACAAATGCACAATTAATTGACAAATTATCATACTCCTCCTACGTGTTTCGACATTATTGTATCATCCTCAGGAAGCTCGTAGTTAGTACCTTACCAAGCCAGACAAGTATGTCAAATGCAGTTGTTGGTAATTACTTATTTACTGCATGGCGCAGAGTCCTTCTTCAGAAGCTAACTGGTTTGCAGCTAGTCAAGAAATTCCCCGCATTTCACAGAAACCGAAGGTTCATTACCGCACTCACAAGCGTCCGCCACCTGTCTCTATCCTGAGCCAGCCCAATCCAGTCCATATACCCCCATCCCACCTCTTGGAGATCCATCCTAATATTTTCCACCCATTTACGCCTAGGTCACCCCAGTGGTCTCCTTGCTTCCGGTTTCCCCATTAAGACCCTATACACCCCCTCTCCTCACCCACCCGCGCCACATGCCCAGCCCAATTTAAAATTAAGACATTTCACATAGGTTTTATGCTGTTGAAATCTCAATGTTTAAAATCTTTCAAATATTAAAATTGTTCATTTTATAATAAAATGCCTCCCCGAGGATGGCACAGTAGTGTGGAAACATACAGGAGGAGAGTGATAATTTGTCAATTAATTGTGCAATTGTTGGTAATTGTACAAAATAATAAAAGATTCACGGTACAGGTATTAAAATAACGTTTGTGTTTTATTGGGGAATGTGGGTCATCTGTCGTGGTTGAGAGAAAGTCTACAAGATGGCAGCAGTAATTGACATCTTCGGACACTAGTGGCTCAGTAGGCATTGTAGCGTCAAACTTTGCTGGAAAAATACTGTGTATTGTGGCTATTCAGCAAAATCGTGATTTGAGATTTTTCATCATGGGCTGTAATGTATAAGAGCTCGTTATTTGGAGGGTAGTTTGTGGAAGTGATAGGCAGAGACGGAAATTATAAACATTTTCCATTTCGTTTTTAACGAAGATTTCACTGGTACTAAAGTGCCGTTTACAATCTCCAGGCACCTTGCATCAATTTAGGTAGTGTTGTAAAGTTGTGGGTGTGTCTACTTATGCACGTCTTCAACTTTCATCTCTATCTCTTTCGTTACAGTTTTGCGACTGCAATTTTTATGTATATTTCGTTTCCACCATGCTTGCTACATGTCTGTCCCACGTAATGTTTCTTAGCTTTTTACCGTTATTAATATTTAAAGAGCAGGGCCTAAAATTTTAAAACTCCTTATTGTGTAATTTCCTCTATTATCCCCTTACTTTCTGTTACATGCTTCTGCACTCTTTAGTAATATAGCCTCCAATATGTCTGCCACTTCGAAGAGTCTGAAGACTGTGACATTCTTTTATTTGACATCATATATTTGCTACATGGTTACCCAGGTTTCGAAGATATCTGCTACTTTAGGAAGGAGCAGTTTTACCAATAATTTTGATAAACAGCGGGGAGAATATAAAATGTCGCAGAAAAGTGTACTTTTATATTACAGGTTTCTTTTTCAGTATTCATTGCAGCAGCACGTGGCAGTACTTCTGACTCAGAAAAGGTATTACGTTTCTTACGGGTACGTCATCTTGCGAACGCAGAGAAATATGCTTCCCTTCCAATTCTCTTCCTTACTGGAATAGTCCGCAAGCAGCAGTCACCAGGACAACAGGCCAGAGCCAGCTGTTCCCACCATAGAAATCTGCAGCGATAGTTTCTCCTGTTCTGTTGCTTCTATTCAGCTCAACATACCCGTTTTAAATTCTTTTGTTTTCATATTCTTTTCTCTAACAACAAGATATTAAAATACCACATTGGATGTGCGTATGCTTATGAAGTACTACTAACATTTCTTCCATCATTCTATATTTAACTAACAAAATGCGCTAAATAAGGTGCAATAATACATATATCATACAACACACTTCATACATGTACCAGCTTCTACATGTTTCGGCACCAATGTGCCATCCTCAGGGAGTTAAACTAAAACAAAGTTTAGTAAGTCCAGCACGTACTCAGTTGCGATTCTTGGTTGCTATTTAACTCCCTAAGGATGACACCTTGGTGCCGAAACATGTATGAGTTGGTACCTCATATGATGTGTGTTTGATGGTAATTTTTGTGTTTTAATTGGTGAATTTGTTTGGTTAAAATATAGAATTTAAGAAACTTCACGTTACGAATAACATAAAATTTCTTTCATCGTATTAGTATAGCGATTCATAAGTACTGTTACAGACTGTTTTAATAATCAGTACATGTGAAGTTCATACGTTTCACGTCCACTGGGTTGTTACGCCTTGTCGACTGATAAATGGCGATAGTAATAAAGGATCATCTGTAACTGTGCACCAGCCAAAACTGCGTAATATGTCAGAATACTTAAATCATCTACAACACCAGCCGTAAGGACCTGAAATATGCACGTTCCCTAAAATGTATCTGTATAGAAACTAATGAGAACTATAAAATAATAAACGTATATTAACGATCTAGTATATTTGTGTTTATATCTAGTAATGAAACACTCATACGTTAAATTTGACAGATATAATCTCTGGGTAACTTATGTTTATTGGACCGTGCATCATTGTGATAGTTGAAGAATAAAAGACCAACTTGATGTCACTTGCTATTTTATTTCACTTCTTATGTGCTCATCATGTTTCGGATATTAATATATCCATCATCAGGAGCTTGCGACTATTCTGTTCAATTACCACATTGGTCTATTGCGCTTGGTTCGATGTGTGTTGGCGTTTCGGTGTGGTTGGCTTGCAGTGGTATCCGTGTTGCAGACTGAAGCACAATATCCGAAACATGTTGAGCACATAAGAAGTGAAATAAAATAGCAAGTGACATCAAGTTGGTCTTTTATTCTTCAACTATAATCACTGGGTGTTGCACCCTTGTCATGTTCGTAACACTTACCATGCAGCAAATGTATGTAATTGCTAATTAAACTAAAAAATAAATCATTGAGTATGGACATAAAGCTTTCGTAAAAAACATAACTATGAAAGTAATCTAATAAAACTGCCTTTATATAAATATTTGGGCTACTTTTAAAAAATCACCTCTTATATTTACATCTCTCACAGCGCTTCTTGGGGACCACAGTGGCACAGTGGTTAAAGTGCTGTGCTACAAATGAGAAGGTCGCTGGTTCGCTCCCAATTGGTGTCATTGGAATTTTTCATTGACATAAAATTCTTCCATGGTTATCCATCCTGAGGACAACCTACCCAACTCAGAATCTCCAGAGGAAGCACAGGACTGATTCACGAATGACAACTAAGACGAGAAAGAGGACAATGAACACAGGTTTAATGAAAATAGGCGCTTGGAATGCCAGAGGTTTGTATGGCAGGAGAAACTGCTGCAGGAAGAATTAAAAAAAAGCAACTGTAGATATAGCAGTGATCCCAGAATCAAAAAAGAAATTAAAGGATTCTCAAGAGTTGGACGACTATGTTGTATCGTACAGTGGTGTCCCAATGAGTAAAAGAGCAGCCACAGGTGTAGCAATAATGATTAAAACCAAATGTAAAAAGAGAATACATAGTTAAGTGTTTGTAAATGAAAGAATTCTTCAATTAAGATACAAATTGCAAAGAGGATACTTAACATTACTAGCTCTCTACACCCCTGAAGAAGGGAAAACAGAACAAACCGAAGAATTCTATGAAACCCTCCACGATCAGATAGACAAAACAAGTAAAAACGATTACATTGTCGTTGCCGGAGTTTACAATGTAAGAGGTTGAAATATTCCTATTGACGGAATTTTGATTACAAATGGTGAAATTACTACTAACAGCATTGGACACAAACTAAAAGAATTTGCATCAGTAAATGAATTAAAAATAACGAACACATGTTTCTGACATAGAGAGATCCATAAAATGACGTGGAGTGCCCGAAGTTACAAAACCATTGTAGATTAAATTCTAAAAAACAAGAAACTATCACCTTTAGTAAATGACACTAAAGTTTTTAGGGGAAACGATGTCACTACAGATCATTGCTTATTAATTTCCAAAATTCGTT
>Ga0123357_10006519_pt1 | contig 14268 bp, 17 predicted proteins | sample TergutEmb28metaG_FD_89873 | JGI IMG/M metagenome (GOLD analysis project Ga0123357, IMG submission 89873) | Embiratermes neotenicus P4 segment gut microbial communities from Petit-Saut dam, French Guiana - Emb289 P4 | ecosystem: Host-associated > Arthropoda: Insects > Digestive system > Gut ... | reverse complement strand
GCAACTTGCGAGAGATTGTGTACGCCTTGGTAGTGACTGGTGGTTGTGTGATGAATGGAAGGTGTTCTTGTTAAAATAAAATTTTAGGAGAGCAAATTATGAAAGGAATCGTAAACAGTACACAAGGTGTAAAGAGTGTCAAAGGCACAAGCAAGCAATGGCTTGCAAGAATGACCAAAAAGCGGTGGGTGGCAGTGGTGGCACTATCGCTTTGTTTTGTTTTTTGTATGAGTTTTGGTTTGAGTAGTGTCTTGCAAAGCAAAAATAGAGTTATCACAGGTATGAGCGAATCCCAAGTAAGGCGTGAAATCTATTTGGATGCACAAAACCAATTGGATGACTTGTTGGCGAATGCATCCTTTGTAAAAGTGAGTGGGGTTGGGGTCAGTGTTGAGGACAAGTATGTGAATGGTGCGGTATGGGATGGTGTTTATGGTTTGATGGATGAGGGGGCGGAACCGCAAGAAATCGGTGATTCTTTGTTTGAACAGTTTGATAGCAATGCGTTTGGTGCATTGGTGCAGATGCTTAGGGGTATTGAAGAATATGGGGTAGGGGATGTAGAGAGTATAGGGAATGTGTTTGAAGATGGAGCCAAGGATTTGTTTTTGCGTGGGGGGATTTATATCTCCAATAATACAATCAAAAATGTGCTGATAGCGTGTGCGTTGAATCCCATTCCGGCAGTTTTGATAGGTATAGGAATTTACAAGGTGTGTGCTATTTTGGCGTCAGCGGGAGCCAAGATTGGGGCTGCCATCGGTGGCGTGGCTGGACCGATTGGGTCAATTATTGGGGCACTGTTGGGCATTGCGGGATTTGGTGCGCTGGCGTATCCATTTGTGGATGCGGTGATACAAGGGAAGGGAGTTAACATTGGGCTGAAATATACTTGGTTTGGAATGCCTTATGGTTTGGATATTGGTGTGCGGTGAGTATATGAAAAAAAGTGGGGAGTGTGCCAAGAAAGAGTGGCGTGAGATATCGTGGAGACAAAGTTGTGAGCGGTATGGTTTTGAGGGATTTGTGAAGAGATTGAGGTTCGCACGAATTGCGGTCTATGGACTGTATCTATTGTTTGTGGTGATGGTGGTTTTTGCAGGTGTGATGCTTGGGCGTGATTTTGTGATTGGAGTGTTGGGTGAGAGTGTGTTGACCGTATTGTGTCTAGGGTGTGTGATTTGGAAAAATAGGGTGTATTGCAAGCAGTGGGGTGTAAATTTTTTGGAATTTGGAAACCTGATTTGTTCGGTGAGTGTATTGGTATTTTTGACTGCATTAGACCCTATGTCGTTTAGTCCTTTGTATAGTTTGTTGTTTTTTTTGTCTCTCGGATGGGTCTTGGCAAATAATGTCCAAATAATGCATTTTTGGAGACGAATGTCAAACGAGAAAAAGTAGGTACCTCGCTTGGACAACAGGCGACGATGAATAGGGAGAATGGAATGAACAATCATATGGTTGTAATGGAGGGTGATTTACTTTTGGGTGATTGCTCGGTTTTTTTGGGGGGGGGATTGAAAGCGACAAAAAATGCAACAATAAAATCCGAGCAAAAACAAAAAAGCAAGCAAAAAACGCTTGCTTTTTTTTGGAGACTAGTGTATAATGGTAGTTGGTTACAATTGTAACAAATACGGACCTATCGCAAATTGACTTGGGCGTTGTGCTCTGTGATGATTGCTTGGCAAAAATTGCCAGGGGTTGTGGCGGGCATCTGAGGCAGGGCATAGGGAGGGCGTTGTGGGGGCAGGGATGCCAAATCTACCTATGAGCCAAAAACGGAGAGAGTATGTCTGATATGACAAACAACAAGGTGGCAGGCAAGCCACCCAAACAAGAGGTGCAAATCAAACAAGGTGTTGTATCTATGAAGCAACTTTTGGAGGCGGGTGTTCACTTTGGTCACCCTACACGCAAGTGGAATCCAAAAATGCGTAGATATATCTATACCGCACGCAATGATATTTATATCATCAACCTTGAAAAAGCGGTGGGGCTGATTGATGAGGCATATGCTTTTGTCAAAAGCGTCGCACAAAGAGGCAAGAACATTTTGTTTGTGGGTACCAAAAAACAAGCACAAGATGCCATCAAGCACGAGGCTGAAAAATGCGGAATGTACTATATCAACAGTCGTTGGTTGGGTGGCACGCTGACCAACTTTGTGACCATTCGCAGTCGTATTGACCGTATGAACAAACTCAATTTGATGGAAAAAATGAATGAGTTTGCTTTGCTACCCAAAAAAGAGGTCATCAAACTCAAAGCGGAAAGAGATAAGTTGGAGCAAAACCTTGGCGGTATCAAAGATATGCGTGGTTTGCCCGGATTGGTTTTTGTGGTTGACCCCAAGAAAGAGCATTTGGCGGTCAAAGAGGCAAGGGGGCTTGGTATCCCTGTGGTTGGTATCGTGGACACCAACTGTGACCCTGATGATTGTGATTATGTTATCCCTGGCAATGATGATGCGATACGCTCCATCAAATTGATTGCGGGTGCGATGGCGGATGCTGTGATTGAGGCGAATGAAGGCGAAGAGGCTTTGATTAGACGCAAAGAGGCTGAGGCAAAAGAGCAAGCGAAATTGTTGGCTGAGGGCATTGTTGAAATGGAAAACATTGAGGAAATGCTTGAAAGCAAGGATGAAGAATAGTCTTGGATTGGATGGCAAGATTGAGACAAGGATGTTGGGGTAGATACGAATCTAATATATAAGAGATGAAATGCTTGTGGGGTCTGGGGGTGATGCTCTTGGTCCAAGGCAATTTGATGAGAGGGAATTATGGCTTTTACAGCACAAGATGTAGGCAAACTGAGAGAACAAACGGGCGCTGGTATGATGGATTGCAAAAAGGCGTTGACACATACCGATGGAGATATGACCAAAGCGGTGGCATACTTGCGTGAGCAAGGTATCAGCGTGGCCGCAAAAAAAGCGGATAGATTGGCGAGTGAGGGCGCAGTTGCTGCCTTTGTGGATGCAAATGGCAAAATGGGTGCCGTAGTGGAACTCAATTGTGAGACCGACTTTGTTGCCAAGAATGATGATTTTGTTGGGCTTTGCAATGAGTTGGCAAAGCATATTGCAAACAGCCAAGCCACCAATGTGGAGCAGTTGCTTGAAGAGACCCACCAAAGTGGTGTCACTGTGTCTGCACATATCACCAACTGCATTGCAAAGATTGGTGAGAAGATTTCGGTACGCAGATTTGAGAGATTTGCAACCGACGGACATTTGGGTTCTTATATCCATATGGGCGGAAAGATGGGCGTGGTTGTTGCCTTTGATTGTGACGGCAACGCAAGCGGTGCTGAGTTTGATGCAATGTGTCACGATGTAGCAATGCATATTGCGGCGTTTAGACCAAGTTATGTCATCAGTGAGCAAGTGCCTACCGCAGAACTTGAAAATGAGAAAGAGATTTTGCGTAACCAAGCACTCAATGAGGGTAAGCCTGCACAAGTGGTGGACAAGATGGTGGAGGGCAGAGTCAAAAAGTATTACAAGGATGTTTGCCTTGTGGACCAGGATTTTGCAAAAGACCCAAGTATAACCGTGGGCAAATATATTGATACGGTTGCTAGCAAATTGGGAGCCAAGATTGTTGCAAGCAGATTTGTTTTGTATGTCATGGGTGAGGGACTAGAAAAGAAGACCGACAATTTGGCGGAAGAAGTTGCCAAGATGACGCAAAAGGAAGAGCCAAAGCAAGCGGCACCAGCCCCCAAAGCAGCGGCAGCAAAAAAACCTGCTGCCAAAAAGCCAGCGGAAAAAAAAGCACCCGCAAAAAAACCGGCTACCAAAAAGAAGTAATTTGAACAAACAAAGGATATCAATTGCACGCTCAGTTGATATCCCTTTTGTTAGGGGCGAGGGTGCAGTTGTGGCAACAAAAGGTGCCGTATAGGTGTGTCCCGTGTGCTGTGCGTGCAAAATAAAGGTGGACTATGTACAAGCGAATTTTATTGAAACTGAGTGGGGAGGCTCTTGCGGGAGCCCAAGGGCACGGTATTTGTGAGGACACCGTTGACGACATTGTCGGGCAGTTGATAGAGGTACACAAATTGGGGGTGGAAATTGCCATCGTTGTGGGTGGTGGCAATTTTTGGCGTGGTAAACAAAGGGTCAAAATGGAGCGAACCACGGCGGACCATATGGGGATGCTTGCCACCATTATGAACAGCCTTGCCTTGCAAGATGCCATTGAAAAAAGAGGCGTCGGTTGTCGTGTGCAAACGGGACTTGCCATCCCTAGTGTGGCGGAGCCTTTTATTTTGCGTAAGGCCCAAAAACATTTGGAGACAAAAAAGCGTATTGTTATTTTTGCGTGTGGGACGGGCAATCCGTATTTTAGTACGGATACGGGGGCGGCTTTGCGTGCGGCGGAGATTGGTGCCAATGCTCTTTTGATGGCAAAAAACATTGATGGGTTGTATGACAGTGACCCACGCAAAAACAAGAATGCAAAGAAGTATGAAAAAATCTCCTATCTTGATGTGGTCAACAAAGGGTTGCAATTGATGGATACCACGAGTATCACGCTTTGTATGGAGAACAAAATCCCCATCATCACCTTTGGGCTGGATACAAAGGATAGTATTTTGCGAGTGGTCAGGGGTGAAAAGATTGGTACGGTTGTGAGTGATTGAGAGGCGTGAAAAAAGTATTTCAGAAATCAAATAAAAAGAAACAATGATTTGACAAAGAGATTGAGCAAGGTTTTGAACAAGAAAGAGTATCCCAAAAAGTAAGAGAGGTTTTGTTTTATGGAAGATGTGGCAACCAAACTGGCGGCATATGAGCAGCGATTGCAAAAGGCGTTGGATTTTTTTAGGAGTGAGATGAATGGGATTCGGGCAGGGCGTGCCAATCCGCACTTGCTTGACAAGATTGTGGTGGATTATTATGGGACGCCCACGCCACTCAGTCAAATGGCCAATATCAGTGTGCCCGAGGCAAGAACCTTGCTCGTGTCTGTGTGGGATGTGTCTGCACTCAAAGAGGTCTCCAAGGCCATCCAATCCAGTGATTTGGGAATCAATCCAAGTGATGACGGCAAGGTGATTCGGCTCAGTTTCCCACAACTCACGGCGGAGAAGCGCAAAGATTTGGTCAAACAAATCAAAAAGATTGGCGAGGAAAGCAAGGTTGTTTTGCGTAACGAAAGGAGAGACTGTATGGAGTCTTTCAAAAAAATGCAGAAGGATGGTTTGCTGACCGAGGATGATTTGGCGGACTGTGAAAAGGATGTGCAAAAGGCACTGGATAAATATATTGTGCTTTTGGATGGCGTACTCAAAGAAAAAGAAAAGGAACTTTTGGAATTGTAAGCCTTTTTGGGGTTTGTAAAAAATAATTTTATTTTGGGCAGATAATGAGCAAACTATCCGTAACACAGACACAAACTGTAATGCAGGTGCAAAATCCATTGCCCGCCCATATTGGGTTTGTGATGGATGGCAATGGCAGATGGGCAACTGGTCGCAACAAAAAGCGTAGTGAGGGGCACAAGGCGGGCGTAAAAAATATGCAAGCCGTGGTGGAGCATTGCTTTGCGTTGGGGATTGGGTGCGTGAGTGTTTTTGCTTTTAGTACAGAAAACTGGGAGCGACCAGTGGAGGAGCGAGAGGGGCTTTTTGACCTTGTCAGGGAGTATCTCAAACGCCTTTTGGGAGATGTGAACAAACTCAAAAAAGATAATATCAAAATTGAGTTTATGGGAGACTTGTCACCTTTTGCAGAGCAACACCAAGATATCTTGGATGGCATTGGGGAAGTGCGACAGGCTTGTGCGGATTGTGACGGGGGCGTGTTTAATATTGCTATCAACTATGGTGGGAGGCAGGAGATTGTGGCGGCCGCTAACAATGCCGTATTGATTGGAAAGCAACTGAGCCAACAAGATTTTGAAAAACTGTTGTACACCAAGCGTTGCCCGCCTCTTGATATGATGGTGCGTACGGGTGGACAGATGAGATTATCCAATTTTATGTTGTATCAAGTAGCCTATGCCGAACTTTTTTTTGAGGAGACGCTTTGGCCAGATTTTGACAAACAGAAACTGGATGAGGTGCTCAAAAAATTTGCCCAACGACAAAGAAATTTTGGCAAAGTGTAGTCATCCATTTTGAGGGCTGAGAGAGCGGGCGAACGAAGTTCGCCTCTACAAGGTGCACGATGGGAAAATGACCATAGAGACCGATATGAGTTGTGTAAAGCGTAGTACGGTAGTAGGCGGTTGGTTGTTTGTCGGATGTGTAAAAGCAGGAGAATAACAATGCCAACGGATATAAAGAGTGGAATAGCGGTGAAGTAGCAAGTGGGATAGTGTGCAGGAAGAACGAAAAACTGCAAATAGGAAAAAAGACCGAAAAAGGTCGCATCAAAATTTTAGGGCAAAGCACGCCTTTGCTTGCAGGGAAATTTTGCGTTTGGTGTGATGTGGTGGCATCGTTGGGTGCAGTAGCAGAATCAGTATGAAACAAAGAACAATCACGGCATTGGGAATATTGGTGGTGTATGCGGTGCTCATTGGGCTCAGCATCTATGTCCCTCAAAAATGGGGGGGGCGATATTTTTATGATGCCTTGGTGTTGACGATGATGGTCTTGGCGGGCATTGAAATGTCCAAGGTGGTTGCGGATAAGTTTGGAAAGCCCATTTTGCCACTCGTTTTGATAAATATTGCTTTTGGATATGCTTTGTTTGTGATTGTCAATAACACCGATTTTTTGGCAGGGGTGACGGACAAGGGCGGGGTGACAGCCTTTTTTGGACAGACCTTTTTGTTGTTTTTGATTTGTGTTGTGTACAACATTGTTCCCAAAAGAAAAAAGAAAAAGAGACAATCCCCAGATGCCAAAAATGAGCCTGTGGTTGCTGTGCTTGATGCACAGGCGGCGGTCACGGCAGAGAGTGGTGTGCGGGAGTCTAGCCACGACCCTATAAAAGAGAGTGTGCAAGAATGCGGTGGGGAGACCGTGCAACCCGTCCAAGATGGTATGCAAGAGTCCTTGGAGACGCAAAAGGTTGTGTCTGCACAAGAGGAGATTGCCGCCTTGCAAAAGGCGTCGCTCGGGCAAGAGGCGGACGAAAAAAAGCCGGATGTTGTGGATATTAGAAATATTTTTACCACCTTGTTTGTGGTGATTTATCCGGTGTCTATGATGGTCTATTTGTTGGCGATTGGGTATTTGGATGAGTTGAGGGTGACCGCTATCTTGTTGACCTTTTTGGTGTCTAGTTTCACGGATACCTTTGCGTATTTGGTGGGCAGAACTTTGAAGGGACGCAAACTTGCGCCTGTGCTGAGCCCCAAAAAAACGGTCAGTGGGGCACTGGGTGGGTTGTTTGGTGGTGTGGTTGCTGCAATGGTGGTGTATGGATTTGCCAAATTTGGTTGGTTGCACACACGACTTTTTGAGGGGACTACAACCACCAATATTGCTTACTTTTTGACCATTGGGGTAGCGGGGTCGGTGCTCAATCAATTTGGGGACATTATGGCATCCTATATCAAAAGGGTGTGTGGAAAAAAAGATTACGGCACCTTTATGCCAGGACACGGTGGTGTCTTGGACCGCATTGATGGGATGATGATTGTTGCGATTTTTGTATATGCTTTTTGTTTTGGCGTCGCCAATGTCGTGGTGCCTACGCTTGGGGGATAGGTGCGGTCAAAGACTTTTGGCTTTGGGTGCAAGGGAAGGAGCAAGAGATTTTGAATTGTACTCAAACAAGGCAAAGAACCTCATAGATGGTTGTGTGTGATAAAAAGCGGGTTGGGTTGTATGATAGGAGTCTTTGGGTGACGGACTATGAGCGGGTTTGGGACGCTGGAAGTTGCACGGTGTATAGAGAGTAGTGTAATGCGGCGGGTAGGCTTTTGGTATCAAAGAGCGGTTGTGTGGCAGGTAAAGAGTTTAACCCAAACGATGGGATATAGGGAGAGTCCAAAAGAAACGGTGATTGAGCAAACACGATTGCATACGGGTATGCAATCAGTCAATGAGCGGTAGTGTGCGGCAGTTGCTTTGGTGAAGTATGGACCGTTGATAAATGTGAAATAATCTTTGTGGTGGGCTCTCTTGGGCGTTGGTTGCAAAACCGGGGTATCATATGGGCAAAGAAAGAGATAAACAAAGAGTGGGTGGCGATTGTGTGGTGAGTGCTTTGTGTGTGGTGGGGGTGGATGGTTGACAAATATGAAAAAAATCTTTGTGGTGGGTTCTACCGGGAGTATTGGTTGTCAAACGCTGGATGTGATACGGGCGTATAGAGAGCAGTTTGAGGTGGTGGGTCTGTGTGCTTTTGGCAATCAAACGGAGAGGCTGTGCGAACAGGCAAAAGAGTTTGCACCCCAAACGGTGGGAATATATGACGAGTCCAAAAGGGACAGTGATTGTGTAAAAACACTCGTGCAAACAGGGGTGCAGCGAGACAAAAAAGTGCGGTTGTGTTTTGGGCAAGAGGCTTTGACTTGTGTGGCGGACACGGATGCAGAACTGGTGGTCGTGGCGTGCAGTGGGATGATTGCTTTGCACGCTGTGGTAGCCGCTTTGCGGGCAAAAAAAAATGTGGCACTTGCCAACAAGGAGTGTATTGTTGCGTGTGGAACGGCGGTGCTTTCTCTTGCCAAAAGGCAGGGTGTGACCATTGTGCCCATTGATAGTGAGCATAGTGCGATTGCACAATGCTTGCGTGTGGAAAAAGACAAGGCAAGGTTGTCACGCATTTTGTTGACAGCGAGCGGGGGTGCGTACTATGAGTGTACCCGTGAGCAACTTGAAAAAGTCACGGTGCAAGATGCGCTCAAACATCCTACTTGGCAGATGGGCAACAAAATCACGGTGGATAGTGCCACGATGGTCAACAAAGCCTTGGAAATCATTGAAGCAAAACACTTTTTTGAAACGGACAAGATTGACTACTGCATCCATCCCCAGAGCATAATACACAGTATGGTTGAATACAATGACGGTAGTATCATTGCCAACCTGTCCAATCCATCTATGAAAATCCCCATTATGCTTGCCATTGCGGATGCAAGGCAACCGGTGGGAGCACGCAGGCTTGATTTTGACGCTTTGGGTGGGTTGAGATTTTTGCCAAAGAATGAAAGCGTTTTTGTGGCACCGCTGTTGGCAAAGCAACTCATACAAAAGGACAATCTATATCCGTGTGTGTTTAATACCGCCAATGAGGTGGCCGTACAAAAATTTTTGAGCGGACAGATTGCCTTTGTGGACATTGTGCCTTTTGTGCAAAATGCCTTGCAAATGGATTTTGGGATGAATCTTGCAAGTACGCCCACCATAGAAACCGCCTTTGCGTGTGACCAAGGGGTGAGAGAGCGGCTGGTGAGATAGTGGTTGATGCGGCAAGAAAGGTGTGTAAAAACCTCCGATGGCTTTGCCATCAACAAGAGAATGGATAGATAAGAGATGGTCAAGCATTGTGGCAATGTTTGAAAAAATAGGAGCAGAATGGAATACTTTTTGTATTTGCTATTGGCGATTGTCATTTTGTTGGCAATGGTTGTGATACACGAATTGGGGCACTACCTGGTGGGCAAGTGGCTGCGTTTTGATATCACGGAGTTTAGTGTGGGGTTTGGCCCCAAATTGCTACAAAAACGGCTCAAAAATGGGGAGAAGTTTACTTTGAGGCTGTTGCCTTTGGGCGGATATTGTGCCTTTGTGGATGAGAGCGGGCAAGAGCAAGACAAGATAGAACAAGCCAATGCCAAGGATATGCATCCCCATATGGCAAATGATGACGCCACTACCGAGACAGTGTCGTCAGAGCAAGGAGAGACCTTGGCGATGGTGAGTGGAGAGGGCGCACCCGCTCAGGTGGAAAAAGAGCAAGGCGCCTCTTTGGTTGCACGCAAGCCGGTCTCCTTTGTGGCACAAAAACCGTGGAAGCGGTTACTCGTGTTTGTAGCAGGGGCAGGGTTCAACTTTTTGTCGGCGATATTGTTCACCTTTCTTTATATCTTGGTGGTGGGATTTGCGGTGCCAAGCGTGGTGGATGTATATCAAAATCCAAGCACGGGCATTGCGTACAATGATTTGAAAATCAATGACCAAATTTTGGCGATTGATGGGCACAGGCTGTCGGTGATGGAAAATTGGAGTGACCTTGTGGACAAGGCACAAAGAGATTGGGTCAAGCAAGGCAATGATGTGGATAGTCTTGTCATACAAGCCACGATTTTGCGGGATGGGCAAGAAAAAACGGTGACGCTCAAACGGCAAATGATTACGCAAACGGACGAAAATGGTAACATTGTATACCAAACCAATGACAAGGGTGACCCTGTGTACCAAACGGATGAGAACGGTAACCTTGTGTACCAGACGGACGAGAACGGCGGCTTTGTATTGGACGAAAATGGTAGACCGCAACCTCAAAAAATCCCTGTGACATACCAAGGGTTTGGATTTGCCAACTATGCGGTCAGCAAGAATGTGGGGTTTGGGGACAGTGTTGCGTACAGCGTGCCGCTCACGCTCAAATTTAGTTGGATGATATTGGGGTCACTTGGCAGTATGTTTACGGGTGCCGTGGGGCTCAACGAAATCAGCGGACCCATAAGCACCGTAGGGGCGATTGCCACCGTGTCGGAGGCCAACCCGCTCAATATCTTGGTGCTTTTGCCACTCATTGCTGCCAATTTGGCAATTTTCAATCTTTTGCCAATCCCTGCTTTGGATGGAAGCAAAGTTGTTTTTACCATCATTGAGTGGATACGCAAAAAACCCATCAAAAGGAGCATAGAAAACGCCATACACCTTGTGGGGCTTGCGTTGCTTTTGGGCTTTGTGGTGCTGATAGAACTGCTCAAAGTGGTATAGTAGTATAGAGAGAGCAGAAAACAAGAAAACAAGAAAACAAGAAAACAAGAAAACAAGAAAACAAGAGTATAAGAGTATAAAGCAAGCGTAGAGTAAAAGAATAGAGCGGTATGAGAAAACAAACCAAAACAGTACAAATAGGCGGGATTGCCATTGGGGGGAGCCAGCCCATTGCCATACAGTCAATGACCAATACGGATACAAGTGATTGGGAGGCTACGGTGGGGCAGACCCAGGCTTTGCACAAGGCGGGTGCGGGCATTGTACGGGTAGCGTGGGAGCGGGAATCCCACAAGGATACTTTTGCAAGGCTTTTGGCTTTGCCCAAAGTGGCTATCGTGGCGGATATACAGTTTGACTATCGTTTGGCGGTGCTGGCAAGTGAGTTGGGTGTGCCCAAGATACGATTCAATCCTGGCAATGTGGGTGGTGAGGGCAATATCAAAAAAATTTTGGATGCCTGCAAAGCCAACGGTACCACCATACGGATAGGGGTCAACAGTGGTTCGGTGTCCAAGCAGCACCTGCAAAAAGCCAAGGGTGACAAAGGGGTAGCATTGGCGGAATCCTTGCTTGACACGCTGGCGATGGTGGAAAAGGTTGGATTTGATAAAATTGTCTTGGGACTCAAATCAAGTGATGTGGTCACCAATTTGACAGCCAACAGAGTGATAGCAAGCCAAACGGATTATCCGCTGCACATTGGGGTGACGGAAAGCGGCGTGGGTGAGATTGCCTTGGCAAAATCTTTTGCTGGGTTGGGGGCACTGCTCTTGGATGGGATAGGGGATACCATACGGATAAGCCTCACAGGTGACCCAATGCAAGAGGTGTTGGCGGCACAAAATCTGCTCAGGGCGATTGGAGTGGACAACAACTTTGCCAATGTCATCTCGTGCCCTACTTGCAGTCGGTGCAAGTACTCAATGAGTGCCTTGGTGGACAAAGTACAAGCAATGACCCAACAATGTGTGATGCCTTTGACCATTGCGGTGATGGGTTGTGTGGTCAATGGACCCGGAGAGGCGAGTGATGCTGACCTTGGGATTGCAGGTGGAGGAGACAACAAGGCGGTGGTGTTTGAACACGGAGAGGTCACCTACACAGGAGACAGTCAAACCGCCGAAAAATTGTTTTTGCAAAAAATACAACAAAGAATTGCAGGAATAACTTGATATGATAGAGTGACTTTGCTTGTCTTTGTGGCGATGATAATGACAAGGTGATGGCAGCGACAAAAATGAGTTCGTTGTGAACCGCAACGCTCTCATAGGGCGGTGGCATAACGCCGACAAGACAAAAAGAGACAAATGAGGGCGTTTTGGACATACAACGCTCATTGTTGTGTGGGGGCACAGGAAAAATATGTCTATCTATGGGAGTCAAACGACGGTCATTGCATTTAGGGCAAAAATAAGCCCCTTGTTTTTTTGAGGAATCGTGCTTTATGCGGTTGCAATGAGCATCCTGGGTGTGTGTTTTGTGTGGGTGTTGGAAGGTGACACAATAGAGTGTGGGCGTTGGGGTGTATGATTTTGAGTTTGATGCCACTCACTTTGTTTGTTGCGTTGTGGGTGGACCGAGTGAGACATCAATACCGGTATTTGTTTGCCACACAAGAGCAATCGTGTTATATTAGATTGACAGGTCGCAACAAGTGTGTATATAGTGAGGGAGACCAAGCGGTCAAATGTAATCTAAAAAAGGCAAGGCAAGGCAAGGCAAGGCAAGGCGAGGCGAGGCAAGGCGAGGCGAGGCAAGGCGAGGCAAGGCAAGGCGAGGCAAGGCAAGGCGAGGCAAGCAAGAGACGCTCTATGCAACCCCACAGAATTTGCAAAACAGGCTGTCAAATGGTGCAAAAGCATAGATTTGAACAAAAACAGCACAGATTTTTTTCACAATGACAAGACGCTGATGGCTGTTGGCAAGGCGTGGAGTACGATGCCTGCGGAACCCAAAACAAGTATCAGCCACTAAGGCGCCACCTTGGGCAGAATGTGAGCGGTGCATATTTGCTCAAATATATGCCATTGACAGACGAACCACAAGCGGGTCAAATCAAAATAATCTATGGTGGGAGTGCTGGTGGCAAGGTGTCTGTGTGTTATAGGGTGATTGTGCACAACAATGTGGATACAGCAAGTTTCCCGACCCACCACAACCAACCTGTATATGACATTGTGCAAGAAATCTGTCAGGATATCCAAATAAATCGGTTGTCAGTAAACAAGTAAACAAGTAAACAAGTAAACAAGTAAACAAGTAAACAAGCAAACAAGTAAACAGATAAAGAAAAGGGCAGGGGGGCAAGATTTGGAGCCCCTGTCAAAAACCAAAAGAGAAAAATGCAAAAATCAATCGTTGAAAAAAAATTTGACAAGTTGACAAAGGATGCCTATGCGTTTTTGCGACTGGTGGGCGTGGAGTACAATACTTTTGCCAAAACGGCAGAATACGCCTTTTTGTACCCAGAGAGTTTTGCACAACAGGTGGCAAAGGGACAGGCCGTCATAGAGACTGCGTTGCAAAAGGTGCTGGCGAGCCCGCTTTTTGCCAATTCTTTTTGTTTTACTGGGTCACATTTTGATGCCAAGATTTTTGAGACCCGATTTTTTGAGATGCTCAAAGCACACCCAAGCATCGCAAGTGATGTCACCAAAGAGCGATTGTCCTTGTCGCAAAAGGATGGCAAGATTTTGGTCACGCTCAAATTGGAGAGTTCGGTTTGGGAGTATGCCAAGAGCGAGAAAGTGAATTTTGCGGGGCAAATCAAAGACCAATTGTACTACCAATATTGTGAGGAGTTTGAGATAGTGTTGCAAGATAGAGGGATTGACCACAAGGCACGGCAAGACAATGTATTGCGAGTGGGGCAGGATACGACCGCCCAATTGGAACGAGAGGGTGGGCGTGAGATTGTGGTGAGTGGTGTGGAAATTTTGGTGGGCAAATTGGACACCTTTGCCAAAAGTATCCCCAAAATGGCTGTCGGCAAGGTGGGAGAGCGAGCGGGTGGATTGGAGCAAGGGGATGATCACGGTGAGCAAATTTTGGACACTACGCTTTGTGCGACGGCACAATATATTGTAGATTGCAAAGACACACCCAAAAAGAGCGTTGTGGTGTGTGGCGATGTTGCGTTTTTTGAGGTGGCTGTCTCCAAGGCGGGCAAAACCTATGTCAAACTAGAACTCAACGACAAAACGAGCACCCTCAAAGGGATGTTTTTCCCCAAAAGCAACCAAATGGAGCAGTTGAGCCCTCTCTTGCAAGATGGGCAGTTTGTGTACGGCACACAACTCTTGGTCAGTGGAGAAATCAAGCCAGACACGCTTAGAAACGATGGCAGTACCACTTTTTTTGTCAACAACATTGCCAAATGTGTGTTGCCCAAGGATTTTGTGG
>Ga0123357_10006518_pt1 | contig 14270 bp, 13 predicted proteins | sample TergutEmb28metaG_FD_89873 | JGI IMG/M metagenome (GOLD analysis project Ga0123357, IMG submission 89873) | Embiratermes neotenicus P4 segment gut microbial communities from Petit-Saut dam, French Guiana - Emb289 P4 | ecosystem: Host-associated > Arthropoda: Insects > Digestive system > Gut ... | reverse complement strand
GTTGTTGTGTAGGATGTTATGGATAATATTTTCTTCATGTTGGTATTCTGCAGTGTGTAATTGGTAGGCTTCTAGACAGTTGTATAGAAATCTAACTGCTGCATATTTATGTTGTGTGGGGTGGTTTGAGGTGTATGGGATAATGGTGTCTGTGAAAGTTGGTTTTCTGTAGACAGAAATTTTGATGTTCGTTGGTGTTTTGTGAATGGTTATGTCCAAATAGTTAATTGTGTTGTTTTGTTCTACTTCTTGGGTAAACTGAAGGTTTAGATGGACGGACTTGAAATCTTGGAGTAATGAGTGTATGTCGGTGTGTTGTGAGTCATAGATCAATGAGATGTCATTGACGTATTGGAAGTAGTTCACTAGTTTGTGTTTTTGAGCTAGGTGGGGGAGGTGAGTGTGTTCAATGTGTTGCAGGAATATTTCTGATATATTAGAGGAGGGGGCTTCCATTGCGAGGCCGTCGGTTTGGGTTATTGTTTTGTCATTGTGCTGGAAGTAGTTTTGTCTTGTAATTACTTCATACCAGTCCAGTAGGTCTGATCTTATTTGGGAGTTGGCAAGGTTGGAGGCTAGCATGTTGTCCAGGATTTGTTTTGTTTGTGTTATCGGGATGTTGGAGTACATGTTGGTGATGTCAAGGGAGGCAAATGAGGAGGTAGGTGTTATGGGGGTTTGTTGCAGTTCGCTAATTAGTTCATCGGTGTTCTTTATGTGAAAAGAGTGTGGTAGTGGGGCAATTTGTGTAATCTTTGATGTAAAAAGTCTTGCTAATGTATGCTGGGGCATTGCACCAGTTGACAATGGGACATATGGGTTGGTCAGGCTTGGGAAGCTTTATGAGTCCCTTTATAGTTGGTGCTGATAGGTTGAGGTTATTGTATTTCCATTTGGAGTCTTGTGGGATGAGTGTGGTGCTGCGGTTTATAGTTTTCCTGATTTGGTTCTGGAAAGTTTTTGTGGGGTTTGTTGTGGATGTCTGGGAGTTGTTGTTGTTGTCTATGAAAGCTTGTATTTTTGTATTGTATTGCTGTGTGGGAAGTATGACTAAGGAGTTTCCTTTATCTGCGGATGTATTCGTGGCGTCATTCTCTATGGGTTTTTTTTTGTCTGGATTGCATGGTTTTGTATTCGGACTGGTTAGTGTGTCTGGTGTGTGTTTTGTTTTGGCTCTTATTTTATTAGGTAATCTGGAATTTGTTTCCTGTGGTATTCTCTGTCTGTTGTAGGTAACATATTGATAGCTGTTTCAGCTTCTAAAGCTAGGTTGGTGAGCCAGTGTCTTTCTTTTTTATGCAGGTTGGTGAGCCAGTGTCTTTCTTTTTTATGCAGGTTGTACTTGGGGTCTTTGTTTAGTAGGGACAGCTTGTTCTTGGAGAAGGCTATGTCAGTGTTGTTTACTACTCTGGGAAAGAAGGTGTGGGGCTCTTTGGGGGTTATTGTTTGTTGTTGGGCTAGTCTGTGTAATTTGTCGTCGAGAGTTTTGTATTTGGATTGTTCTATTCTATGCAGTTTGTCTTCGGTTGTATTCTGAATTAGGTACTCTGCCCCAGCACTCAACATTCCCTCAGCCACAGTAGACGCAACACTTCTGGTGTACACAACACAAGAAAATACAGCCAGTTACACTCCGAGGTTCTGCAAACGAAAACTACCAGAACCCTTACTGCAACGGACTTCACCACTACTAAAATATTCCCCACAGGTAGCAGCGAACCAGAACACACCTGCAATGGATACAGACATCATGTGCATAATTATCTCCTCACAATGCAGAAACCCTCTCCGAACGGACTACTTCACCTACTGAGTTACAAATCATGCCCAGCCCTTCACTCCAAGCTCATCTGCAACACAGCTGCACACGCACCAACAAACTCTACCACCTGACAGGCTGAAGATTCTTGATCTAAACAAATACTTCCACAATCATACACACAGCCAGCCTGAAACGTCCATGTTGCCGCCACGGACGTACTGACACCATGAACATGCTCGGGATACTCCAAGCTTTCCACTGAGCACTACTACCCCTACTTGGTTTTTCACAGCAGTCGAAGTGTACAACATGCATATGTACTTTAAACTCAAGGCACTTTACTCATAAGACAGCACTTAAAACATGTATATATGCTTTATCTCTATCCACTTTAGCCGTCATATATTATCAGTTTCAATACAGATAACCACAAGACAACGAGATCTCGTTGAAAGCTCAGAATATGCACAACAACTAATGTTCTTATACTGTATATTTTCTCCTCATTATATATTTTTGTGACCTGAGGATGGCCCACAGTGGCTGGAACATGTCATCAGCCTAATAAATAGGATACAAAGACAGTTGTGTTGTGACGTACCCCTCCCTCTCCTAATTTGCATAAAAAACAACGGAGTTGATGCATCTAAGGATTATTCCATTGCCTTTCCATCTTATTTCTTGAACAGCCAGTATGTCTGTCTTGGTTGTATTATTTTATCCTTTGTAGATAATTATAATAATACTGATAATTATCATCATAGCCCCAGGTCTGTATATGATTGTACATTGTAGGAGCATTAGGGACTTTCCCTTATAAACCTAAAATTTTTAGGAAGAGAGTTAGGAAAGCAATTATGAAGGGGGTGAAGTGAAAGGAATAGAAGTTTGGCAAAAATCATCTAATTTAATTTTCTGTTTTAATGTCCATTTCCAGAAGGCATGTCTGAGGCTACTGCCATTTGGTTTCAATAAAGTTTTTTTTATGGGATGGGGTTGTCAACCCTGTGCCCAACCCCAAACCTGGAGGACTAGAGTGTCCCTTTTGTCTGGGCCATCACTTGTGACCTGTCTGGCATGGTAGACCCAGCCAATATGTAGGCTTCCATGAGTGTATTTGTCAGGTTCATTTGACCATGCAAGCCCCACTAATACAGCAAAGTGTAGATACCTCGGTGGGGGGGGGGTACATGTGCAATATCTTAGTAATTGTAGAAAAGGATGCTTGTCAATGGTACTGTATCATGGATGTATATATGATCATTATTTTATCTGACAACTGTCAGTTGCCACTTTATCTACTTTTTATTTTATTATAGCCCACACAACTCACTGCCCATATTCATAGTGGGAAGTGACAGATGATAGTTGTCAGGTAAAAAGGACAATATTTTGTGATGTCTTTGTGACATGTAGAAGACAGTGCTGGTCATTGGTACAGCGGTGATATAGGAAGTCATCATTATGTGTAATGACTGCTTGTTAGCTTGTTCATTATATTGACAAGGCCATTTAACTGTGCAGATTGCTGACATGTGTGGTGGGAAATGACATAAGAACATTTTTTATAATGTGTAGAAGAAGACTCTGGCCAATGGCACAACAACAGCGGTGTATTTTGCAACAATCCACTTCGATAGCGCAATTCTGCTGGCAGACATCGTGGCTGCTCAAGGACAAAGAGCATTCATAGGGAAAGTGAATATGAACTACAATACTCCGGAAGGTTATGGAGAAACTACAGAAGACTCATACCAGATGACTGAAGATTTCGTCACACGACTACAAGAATTGCAGGTGAGACTTTTTGCTGAAGAATGAGCAAACTTTGCATCATCATCATCATCATCATCACCACACAGTAAAATCCAAGTGTTTGTGAATGTCCATGTTTTGAGGATTTTGTACTGTTGCTGTGAACTTTTGTGACTTTTTCTGTTGAACTGGAATGAGACCATGTGGCTGATGGGTCTGCTTCTGTCACTGTCCAGCTATTGGGAAGATCCCAGTCAGCAGTCAATCATTCAGTCGGTCAGTTCAAGCTCTGTGTTCAATTATGTGATGCTGATTGCTGGCAAGTTCTGTGGGATGAGGCTTCTATAATCATTTAATGTATTTTATGGTTTTAGAAAGGGTTGTATTTTATTGAAAACTGACTTTTTTGCTTTTTATGCTTTTTAAAGTTATTGTATATGTTATGGTATTCCGTGAGTTCTTGGAACCTAATGTACATTTTATGTTAAGGATATTTTAATATTCGTGACAATTTTATCTCTGCCAGTTAATCATGAACACTGAGACTGTACTTCATGTATTATGGTTGCCTTACAGTCAGTATTTCACACTTAGTGTATGGCCTAGCTGCATTGGTTAATTGATGGTCATCATGAAATTTGAAGCTTAATTTAATTTGTGAATGATCACCATGTTATGTTACATGTAATAAACATATCACCTTAACCAATGTCTCATAGTATTTACATCAAATTAGGACTTCCAAGTAAGTGACACTAGTGATGCTCCTTTGGCACAAGTTCATACTTCTGCCATGTTGTTATGGATTGTAGGAAATTTTATTGTATAGTTATTGCAATTAATGAATAGGGAGTTTCATTCAAATTCATAAAGCCTGTAATTTTTACCATTAAAAATGTCACTTAATTGTGCAAAGATCCCCAAACATGACCAGTCACACTTTGTGCACAGGTCTGGATGGTTAGTTGCTTAAAGCTTTTGAAAACTGATATGACAACAGCAGATGTGCTCTGTTTATGTAGAACAGTGCCACTTATGGCAGTGATTTGGATCATTTTAGCATCTGAACCATTGCTGGCTAGGCAGTGAGATCTTAACAGTGACTCCAGTCACCACAGCAACTGGAGAGTTTTCATAATTGACCGCGATTGTGAATTTTGAGTAACGGCGATCCAATCACTGTTACTGTTAAATTGTGTACCCATATATGTACCTTTTTTTTTATTGCATCCAGTGCCACTTGTTCATTGGATATGGGTGCCATATCTTCAGTAATGGCGCTATGCACGATTGGAACTTGTCAGGCTTGGTGGACAGAATGCTAGGGTTCATTAGTATGTGTTTTATTGGAGACAATGGACGTGTGTAATCATATGCTGGTACAACTGCCTAATTGAAGGCAGCAGCCAATATTGAAACCTTGTAACAGAACTGAGTCCAATGTGGACTCATTAGCAGTAAGGAAATGCATGTAATAGAAGTGGCTTGTATACTGCAGTCCACATAACTCTTTGCTGCTTTCACTGAGTTTCTTAATTGCAAAATATCACTTTCACTGTGGTGTTGCCAACTGTGAATCTTGAGCAATGTTGCAAGGCCTTCCACCAATATTTGAATTATGAAAGATGCATGTATACATCCTGCTTTCAGTTTATTTTGCTGAAAAGTTTGTGTGTAGACTCTTTACTTATTGTACCATAACAGGAAGGAACACCACTCAAAATATAAGTAAAAGGTAAGTGTCCAACTGCATATAAGATATAAAATCCTACATTGTTTGTAATACAATTAATGAATGTCTCTGTACAACATTTTTTCTTGCAGAATAATTTGGTCAAGCCTATCATAACTCCACGATTTGCACTCAGCTGTGACATGACACTTATGAAAATGCTGGGTGAGCTAGCATCACGCTGTAATGTGCATATTCAGGTAATTTATTTTATTGCATACCTTTCAATACCATATCACATTTTTTTCTACAAACTTTTTTAAATAGGTGGCAAACACTTCAAGTAGATGTGATGGGCAGGGAATGTGGCATGTGCAGGGGAGAAGAGAGATGCGTACAGGGTTTTGGTGGGGAAACTTGAAGGAATGAGGCCACTTGAAAGATAAGGGTCATAGTTGGGGAGATAATACTAAAGTGGATTGATCTGGCTGAGAATAGTGGAGGCTATTGTGAAAATGGGAATGGACCTTGGAGTTCAATAAAATAGAGGAAGTGTTTTGACAAGCTGAGGAACTCTTAGTTTCTGAAGTAGAACTCTTGCTTCATAGAGCTAGTTAAATCATTAGTCAGAGTCCTAGATTCCTTAGGTTCTGACTGGTCATGGCATAGCTGTAATGCTGTAGATTTGAATTTGGGAGGTGCTTGGTTTCAATCTTTGCGCAAGTTTTTTGTGGTTCGTTTGACTGCCCATCCAAATTCTTGCTTCCTGTTGTTCAGGCCATAGCCACTTCCATCCACATGCTTACTTAGCATCTTGTTCAGGCCATGGCTGCCTCCAGCTGCTTTGATAGGATTTTGTGCAGGCCATAGTTGCCTTTATCCAAATACTTTCACATTCATCATTCATAAACCATTCTACCTTTCAGTGCTGCATAGTGTTATTGCTGTAATATAACCAACAAAAAGAAGCACTTTCCAAACTTTGCAAGGCTTTGATATCATCTTAATCCTTTGAAACCAAATTAAGCATGTTTATTCCATTTTCCTCAAGGACAGACTGAAACAACATGCAATGCTGAATCTGGACCTTTTAGTTCTTGGACAACCCTAATGTTGTAAGGAGACAGATGAAGTTTTCTGACAGCCCTATGAGTACTGGGGTAGGACATGGTACAGTACATGTCATGCAAGTGTTGCAGCCACACCCACACATCTTCAAGTTTTTCTGCAGTCAGCACAGATTGTCACCCACTTTTTTTTTCTTGTCCTGTACACTTCCTGTCTCACAAAAACAGGTATCATCTCTTGCAATTGCCATCTTCTATTCTACTGTTGTGACTGTTCATGAATCCACTCCAGTGGAACTCTGCTTTGTCCATGAAACACAAATTGTCCAACACATGAACTCGTTAATGCACAAGATCATGAAACCAATGGCAGTAGCAATTGTAGCACAGGCTTGAAGCTGATGCACTGACTGGAATCAAAATGGCTGTAGTTTTAGCTGCTTACTTAACTTATGACAACTTGTTTTAGACATTTCCCTGTGACAATATTCTCAGATATTTGCATGGTGATTGAGTTAGTATTTCTTCAACACTGTGTACTGTGTCATGTGTTAAATGTGGCACAGTCCTAACATGTTTCCTATTGCCAGCATTCCCTGTTTTGCCGAATTTTCCATTAGTCTGAATGTTGTCTTGTTTGGAACTTCTTTATCAGAATGCACGTGCTGAAATGCTTCACAGCCTGCAGTAAAAGATTTTGTAATGAAATGATGTTCAAGAATGAACCCAGGTTCTTCTTGTGAACAAACCATATTCTCAGTTACAGAATTACCATGTAACTGGTAGCCAACAGTACTGAAACAAGATAGTGAACCTGTGCTAAATGACTAGCCAATGTTGGAAGAGTCCATTCCAGTAATGGGACAGCTTCTTGTATGCTTGGTTCATTATGTATTCATGTCTGCTGTTTGGGTTGTGACGTGTATGGGACATCCTGTACAACAGGGGAAATTACTGCTGGCTTTACAAGTCTACTGTGCAACCTGCATTAACAGTGAGGAGACACTTGAGAAATTAATGTGATTAAGCATTACAGTTAGTTCAGTGTATTTAATGTGAAGAATAAGCTTTAATAAATTTAAAATGGTCAAATGGGCACATGTCATTCAATGTGCTAATTTACCATAAAATAATGCTCAGTTTTTGCTGTGACAAGTTTTGATATTAAATCAACCCTTAGATTTAATCTAGGCATCTTTTGTTTTCTTTTTCCCAGTTTCCAAATTCTCTTCAAATGCAGTGTGTAGCACGCCATCAGTGTATGAATGTTAGTAGTGCTTTTGTTTATTATTCTAATGCTGTTGCCAGTGATGATGAGAGGGTGACACAGTCAGCATTTATGAGAATTATGCTGTCAGTTGTACCATTGAGGATTGCTATATCTGTTAGAGATTGGCAGTATACAGATGCACAGAGATGGTGTTTTATTGTTCATGATTGTAAGTTTATGCATGCCAAGTGTGAACAGTTTTAAAGTTACATGTGAATAGTGAGGGTTCTAACCATTGAATGATCATTGGTGCTGTTAGGTTACGAGCTTCTTGTACAACTGACATTGCTACAGGAAAGGGAAGGCAGTTTATTATTTATTCAGAAATACGGTAAAGTTAGTAGGTTGTGGGTTGACATTCAAGGATAAATTTCCAGTTGAAGTTGATTAGTTGAATGTAGGCACTGGCAAATCAATGGTGGTCTGTGGCACTGCACACAGCAGCGGAAGATAATCTTTATGTTTCATTAAAGTGTAGTAAAATAAGATAATTACTGTTATGATAAAAATTGTTTTATTTGTTGTTTAAGGCTTGTATGACAGCAGAGAAAGGGCAGTTCCATGGTTCAGGCTGTTAGTCACTGGCCTAGGCCTGCATTTTATCCTTATTCAGTCTGTGTGGGATTTATGGTGCACAGAGTGGCACTGGGACTAGTTTTTCTTCAAGTACTACTTTTTTCTCCTGCCCTTATCATTCCACAAATGCTCCATACTTTCATTCATTCATCCATGATGGTATATCATTTTAGGAATTCAAGGCATTATTGAACAATGCACCTGAGAGAGAGAAATGAGGATTCTGCTCTTTGGGGTTATAATGCTTTGTCACTGATAATCCAGTGACACAGTGTTGCATCCCAGAAGAGTGAAATTCTCAACTACACCACTGCACAAAACACAGAACCCACAAAGACAGATGATACTTTGCAGGAATAAACATTAACTGAAATTCTTTCTTTAGCAGATAGAAGGTAAATTAGTGGGAACTTGATCATACAGGGTTTTGTAGGAAAGAGACCACTTTGAAGATGTGGTTGTGTTTGGGAGGATAATATTAAAATTTATTGTAGGACAATCAGGAGGGGAAGGTGTGGACTGGACTAAACTGGCTCAGGATATGAACACACTAATGAACCTTTGGGGCCCCTAAGCTGCAGGGCATTTCTCGTATAGCTGAGGAACTGTAGATTTTAAAGAAGGGCTCTACTGCATGTACCTAGTTATGGAAACTTGAATGTGACACCAAACTGTTTCAGACTCACATCTCAGAGAACCGAGGTGAAGTTGAAGCTGTGGAAGGATTGTACTGCACGAACTATGCTGATGTATATGACAGAGCAAATCTTCTGACAGATAAGGCAAGCTTTTGTCCTCTTTAATACAGAGATGGGAATGTTACTGTAACATTCTTAATGAACTCTTTCAGCACAGTTTCAGTTCACAAACAGGTGCTATATCACTACATTTCATGTTGTAACTGGTTTTGCTGAGTGCTGTTCATGTTAAGACATTTTTTTTTTTGTATTTGTGTGCCAAATTATGTATGTGCACATTACTTTATCAACATGTAAACCTTCCAATGCCATGCAAGTATATTGTACGTTTTTCCTGTCATGTGTCTGTAATTACAGCATACTGCCATGCTGGTATGGCATACTTGTTACATATTTTGTATTTAGGATTTTTTAATATATTAATTATTTTAAAATGAATATAATTGCAGAATGTGCATTTTTATGTTGCACAGTATACATCACTGGATGTACACCTCATCTGCGGGTGTTGAATCACGTTCAATTGATTATAAATTGACCACATTAAGTTGATGAATACAGAAATATGGAACTTCCTACATTACATCTCCGAATTAACAGTTAATTCATTCTGAAGGCTTCCTTGCAAGTTTAAAACCATGCAAATCCAACAGTACTAAATATGATATATTTTTTTATGTATAGAGGGCATTCTGTATGAGGTGTGCCAAACTTCTGGATGCTATTGTATCAGCCATTTTAAGTAAAAAATGTTAATAACATACCAAGTATCAACCATTACAATGCTGTGAGCTTCTAGCAGGGCAGCCTGAGTTTGTATCCAAGAGCTACCATCCCTGGATGAAAAGCACAGTGATTTTATATCATTCAATGTGATAACATTTTTGATGAGAAGAAAGTTATTACAGGCGGCTTCTTAGGAATTAATTTCTATAACTTTTTATGCTGAATGGCTGAACAGAAGCTGGGGATACAGACTTGGCACTGTACAAGTAATGTGGCACTAATTCTCTATTCCACCAACAAGGCATGTAGTTACTGCTGTTTTACTCTTAGTGCCCATAATCTTTCTGGTATGAGGATTCCCAGCTTCCCCCACACAAACAAAATTAAGAAGGGGTCGGCAGTCAAGACCCCAGGTCAGATACCATCACAAAAACAGGACTGAGCCTTGTGCTCTGTTGGTGACCAATTTTATGATGCATATACTCGGTATTTTGGTTTGAAAGAGAAAGTATGTAAAGCCTGTTTCAGCTGCTCAGTGGAATATAACAATAAGCGGTGTATGTAACCACCTAAATTACTTTTTTATGTTTATAGTATTGCAGCCTGTGTGTTGGAAACCCATGTGGTAGCAACAGTTGGGTGGGGCTTAATTACTGCATTTGTCATGTGTTATTATAGGACACATGGTGTGCTTTATTATTTCAAGATATAATGGCTATCTTTCTTTTGTGGTATTTTGTGTCACATAACTTTCTTTACATATTGTACAGTATGGTAATACATATGTAGTTTAAACTTTTCAGTTCTTGCCATGTATGTACATTAAAATGCTTGTAGCTGCATAATAACTGATAATCGGGCCTGTGTTAATACAATATTTTTTGTTCAAAATGACATCCTGTAGTTTGGCAAACATTGTATGGAACAATCTCTATGTTTCAATAGGTAGTTTAAGCTCATGTATATAAAATATGGCATAATGCACCACATTATTATATAATATAAACCACATGTATCAGGTACTATTGACTGTAAAGTACCTGAACTGCTTAAATAAGAAAAGTACAGGGTACCGATATGTGCTGGTCCAGTGTTCTAGTGAGTTTTTATTAGACTTTCTGAAGGTTATTATTAGAGTGATCATTTGTCTAACTGCTGCCATTGACTGTTAGACCTTCCTTAGAAGTGGCTTATGAAGCAACGCTGGCTGAGTGTTGGGCAGAGCATTGGGCCTGTGCTTAATGGTCCAGCAAGAAAACAAACACTGTATACTGGAATATTTGTGTATCTGTGGATCCATGTAATCTGAATCTCTGTATGTCAGGGATGTACTATATATTATTGTTTTTAACTGAAATGAACTTGCTGTATTGCTGTGTTGCAGACTGTATTAGCACATGGCGTGTACCTTAGCGATGAAGAGCTTCAAGTACTTGCTGATCGCGGTTCATCAGTTTCACATTGCCCCAACTCAAATACTTCCCTTAAAAGTGGCTTGTGTGATGTACGTAGGTTGCTGGATGCTGGCATTAAAGTTGGACTGGGTACAGGTATGATACATTATACAGATATGCTTAGCTTAATGACGGGGATATGTATTGAGAAATGCTTTGCTAGGTGATTTCGCCATCGTGCAAATGTGTACGTACACAAACCTAGATAGTATAGCCTACTACACACCTAGACTATATGGTATAGTCTATTGTATCTAGGCTACAAACCTGTACAGTATGTTACTGTACTGAATACTGTAGGCAGTTGTAACACCATAGTAAGTGTTATAATATAATATAATATTATAATCTTATGGGACCACCTTCATGCATGCGGTCCATTGTTAACTGAAACGTCGCTACACGGTGCATACCAGTATAGAATCGTCGTTTTGTGTAACTGCTGGCTGCCATTTCCTTTTGGCTCATTAGAAATATGGGAGGTGTATGTAAATGCCAGTGTGTCTTGTGATGGTCTGAGTTTTTATGGCATAACATGGACATTTAAATTGCTAGCAGACCAGCATATGGCATGCTAGGCCCCAATCAGACAACTGCCCACACGTGCTGTGGCATAACAGCAGGGAGTGAGAAATGATAATTGGCAGTTAACATAATGACCCTGCACTTCAGCTAAAGGGCAGCCAGAACACCATAGAATAGCGTCTGGTTGTGGGCTGGATGGTCTGGGAATTGAATCTTGGCAGGGTGGGATTTTCCATGCTGTCCTGGCCTGCCTTGATGCCTACCCAGCCTCCTGTACAATGGGTACCGTGTCTGTGCTGGGGCTAAATTGTCCAGAGTGTGTTGCTGACCAACCTTGTCCTAATTCTAGGTTGCAAATGGGTTGGAGCTGTACCTTGGCCTCCCCTTTTTGCCTGCATAGGCTTATCATGTGGTGACACCTTTACTGCAGCTGAGGAGCTGATTCGACTCTGGTTTCATACAGTGCGGCTGTTCTTATGACAGAAAATATTTTATTTTTAGTTATAAAATTTCATGATAAATATTTTTGCATGTTCGTATATGTACATCACCTTGTACATCTCGATGTTTAGTGCTGTTTATGCTTTACAGTGTTAAGATACAATAATATTTTAATTTCTTTTTCTACTATTATTGTTTATTACAAGAAAATGGGTCTGTTGTATGACAGGCTGACATAATACATGTAAGCCTATGCACATGTCTTGAAAAGTTGTGCACAACACTACAATATACACTATGTTGAACTAACGCATCAGTCACAACTAAATGTTTATTGTTTTAAGAGTTTAGTATTCATTACAACATGTGTAGGCCGACCTGGCCATCTTCAGGTAATATACAATATGTACAAAATATTTGGGAGGGTTTTAGCAACAGGAAGTTCTATAAAAAGAAATGAGATCTCATTTTTATCTAAAGGATAATAATATATAAGGTTTTATGTCACTGATGGAAATTTTGAAGTTGTTAATGTATTCCAGCTGTTGTGAAAACCTCTCTTACCAGTTTTAGACTATTTTATGTGAAGCATTTAATTGTGGTATGTGATTTTACTTTTCGAAGATTTTATAGAGTACTGTACAGAAAATAACCATACATTGGTAAACTTAGAACTTCAAAACAGCTGGAATACAAATAACTTAGAGATTTTATCACTAACATAAACTCCTATATATTATTACCCTTTATGTACACATGATATATTTCTTTTTATAGAATTTTGTGTTGCTAATATCTTCCCAAGTATTTTGTGTTTATAGTGTGTTTCCTGGAGGTGGGCAGGTTGGTTAGAAGATGTAGAAATGAATACTAAATTCTGAAAAGAATAACAATTTACTTGTGATTGATGAGATATTTTTAACCTAGTTTGTGTGTTATCACAACAACATGTTGATAATCAAGGTATTGTAAGATACACCCAAAACCCAGCCACATATTTCCAATTGATCTGGCCTTTAATTGTTTTTTGTGTGTATTGAATATTAATTCCATCTATTGGGCTGATGGCATCTGGTCATGCTATTGTCAGTAATTCAGATTTTCATTGGCTTGCGACTGTATGATGGGGCAGTAGCGGGTAAAACAGATGAAAAAACATTAACTTTTCACAAAATTAAGGAAATTAATGGCATTTTAAAAGAATGCAATTTCAGTGTCCTGGAATTTAGCATGGTTTTTTGTAGCTGAACAATGGGGGGGATTTTCCATGGAATGATTTTATTGCATTTGGCATGGCACATCTCATCATCGCATAACTAGTGACAATGTTTCCAGCTCCTGTCAGTGTTTTCTGATCAGCTGTATTCGCCACAGTCAGACACACACATACCTCCTATCATTATATAGATGTTGCACTATCATTTGTTATTTATTCACATTTTTCATTCAGTAGCTTTTCAATTAATTTTCAGTAATGAGAATATAATTCTGTCTGTGTGTATGCCTTCCCTGTCATGTTCAGGACCTTGCACTCTACTTCATAAACTTAACAGTAACAGCATGGTTGGCATGTGAACTTGTGAAGTTGGAAGCACACTAATGTCACTTGGTATACAGGTTGTCCTTTGTATTGTGTCCCTGAGTATGGGAACTTGTTTCACTGAGAGTCTGCATTGCCAGCACATCCTGTGACAGCTACCAATCTCACTGACATGATGAAAGGCATCTGAAGTTATGTATGGGAATATTTCTGAGAAAAATATGCAAATTATGTTAGGCAATTCCTTGTACATTTTGTACAGCACAAACAAAGGCTTTAAGGTTTTTGAGTCACAGGCTGTACGTGATGTGACAATACAGATGGTATCGTAATTACAGTAATTTTTAATTTCCTTGTATTTTTCCTAATGTGGCTTCCCTGTACCGTCCATTAACCCTTCAGCATGGGGGCATTTAAAACCCAATCAATACTGAGATGTGGGAAGGTTTTTCTATGGGGTATTTAAATTTTGAGCTAAGTTGTGCAGGAGTCTATTAAAAATAATGTAGTTTTGTTAATAGTGGTTGGATTTCGATGCAACTTGAAACAAAATATTTAGGAGTGTCTAAGCTTTTCAAATATCCAATCAAATCTTACCTTAAAAATTTAGCTTGGTGTGAAATGCCTTGAAACATTCTTCAACACATAGGGCTGCTTCACATTTGGGGCACCGCAACACTCTCTCCTTCCTTCTATTGTTTTTGTAACACACTACACACCTCTTTGTTGGCCTGGCCTTTTTTTCTGTCAGTGGTATTCTTTCTGGAAAATGTCTTTCAAGAAG
>Ga0123357_10006517_pt1 | contig 14271 bp, 13 predicted proteins | sample TergutEmb28metaG_FD_89873 | JGI IMG/M metagenome (GOLD analysis project Ga0123357, IMG submission 89873) | Embiratermes neotenicus P4 segment gut microbial communities from Petit-Saut dam, French Guiana - Emb289 P4 | ecosystem: Host-associated > Arthropoda: Insects > Digestive system > Gut ... | reverse complement strand
CACTTTGCCGCTTCGTTTCAGGGTCGTATTGGTAGACCCATGTTTCATCACCTGTGATGACACGGCCCAAAATGTCATCTTGCCTCTCCAAAAGGTCTTGGCAAATTGTGACTCTTGTTTGCTTTTGTTCTTTGGTGAGCTCCTTTGGGACCATTTTTGCACACACCTTCCTCATGTCAAGATCTTCAGTTAAGATTTTCCTAACTGTTTCTCTGTCGATGTTCACTTGCTCTGCTGTGCTCCTGACAGTCAGCCGATGATTTTCACGCACAGTTTGATGAATTTTTACAACGTTTTCTTCAGTTCTGCTTGTTGCTGGCCATCCTGATCTCTCTTCGTCAGTGACACTTTCTCCTCCCTCAGAAAAACATTTCACCCACTAGTAAACTGCTGTTTCTTCATAGCATTATCCCCATATACTTGCACTAACATCTCTCTGAGTTCGTTTCAACTCTTTCCATGTTTAACAAGAAATTTAATGTTCGTTCGCTGCTCTAATTCAAGCTCCGACTTTCTCGCAGTGGCACACCAATACACACGCTGAGTGTAATAGATGCCACTCAGAAAGAGACTGCCATAGATCAACAACAACAACAACAACAACACAGCTGTGAAACGCTGATATGTCATTGTCATCAAACCATACTAAGGCTTTTGTCCAGTGCTGCACGGCAAGCACACGGTGGCGAGTTCGCGAACTTAATTATCCGATCACATATATATTGAGGGGGTGTGTATGTGTGTGTGTGTCTTGTTTATTAGTGAACAGCTGTCATGTATTTTACATTTGACTGTCATTTAACAGCCACTATCTATAAAATACAGATGTTCAAACACTGAGAACACCTCCTCCCTTCAGTTTAACTAATAAAATAGGCTAGAGGAAAATCCACTTGGGAGTCCTGCTTGTTGGTGAGAGAGATGTTATGGTGAGGACTGGATTTAATAGACTCAGGAGTAAGACCATGTGAGCATATTGATGGAAATTTATGTCTCATGTAAGGGCTTAGATTTAATGACTAGCCTGGCAACTATCATGGTCTTTCCCCACAGGATGTGTTTTGGAACTTTAAATATGAGAGTAGAGGAAGGCAGCTGAGGCAACATTACTGCCAAAGCAGCAGACCATTGTACATTTTTCTATGTAAATGTGAATTATAATCATTGTTTAGGGATGGTCTTTTTCATGCACAAGGGAAATATCTCAGCAGGTATGATGGTCAAGCTTGTGGGGTATAGTATGTAATAATGACAGGTCACTGGTTTGCAATCATTCTGAACATGCATGCATTAACTGTGTATAAAACTGATGATACAAAGGACAGCTTCTATGAGGAAGTGGATCATGTATTTGTTCTGGTCCTGGAATATCAATTGGAAGTGTTTATTGCAGATTTTATTATAGAATTAGGGAGGGGAAGACATTTCAAAACTAGGAGTTGGGAATGAGAGTGTATGTGCTGGTGGTGGTGGTAGTAGTAGTAGTAGTAGTAGTAGTAGTAGTAGTAGTAGTAGTAGTAATAGTGGTGGTGTTTCATCATCATTGAGAACATTGCATCATTCATAAATACATTTGGACTTCTCCAGGTAGGAAGACTCACAATCCAATAGATCATGTCATGACAGCAGACAGCATTAGAATATACTAGATATCCAATATTTGAGAGGAACTGATGGATACAGATATACAGTTGAACTGATGGATACAGATATACAGTTGAACTCAGTTATTACGTCATCAAAAGGCTGATTATTTAGTGTCATTATGGATGAGTGTTGTTATAAACAAGAGAATAATGTTATGGTTAACAGTGAGGAATTAATTTGGAACACAGAATATCTGACGCTATAGATGAGGTGTCGCATATACCAATGTTGTTATAACTGAGTTCAGTTCTATTGGCTGTAACTGTAAAATTGAAGTCTCAGTTATTATATTTTAACTTAAATATGTATACCCATATGTGGTTATTCCTCCATGTATCAATGTTACAAGAGTCTGATGAAAACTTAATGAACTCAAAGCTGGAACATGTAGCTGCAACATTCATGACAACAAAGTAACTTGTTCTGTAATTAGGTGTCCTTTACCGCTTGATTATGTTATTTAGGTCATCAAATCAAGAAGAATGAAGTGGCATGACATATTCCATATATGAGAGAGAAGAAGGGTGCGTTGAGGGGTGTGGTGGGGTAATTTGAGGGTGTGTTGACCACCTGGAAGAACTAGGCACAGATGGGTGGCTAGAATTAAAATGTATCCCAAAAAATAGGATGGACTGTTTTGGCTTAGGACCGGGCCAAGTGGAAGGCTCTTGTGAACACTCATATGATATTTAGAGTTCCATATTATGTGGGGAATTTCTAGGGAGTTAGTTAGTTGGATAGTTAGTTAGTTAGTTGTAAGTTGAATTTGTGGTGGTTACGATTTTTTCACTTTACAGTCTTCTGAAAATTAACAATATTTGCAGTTTTTGTACTTGAAAGGGAATTTGCAATTTGTTTTATCAGATTGCCACAGGGCATAGCAAATTTTTGGATTTTCTGTTGGTATAATAGTAAAGCTAGTATAAGTGTCTATTTTTTGTTAGCTTGTCCACTGATGGGTTTCTTTTCTGAACCATTCAGAATTGCCATGCGCCGAGCAGACAGAAAAACATTTAAAATTCCGAAGACTCTGTGGAGCCGAGCTGCTACCACTCCTCTTGTGAAGGAAGTTTTTGAGATGTTTTTCCCTGAACAGCTTGACAAGGATGAGAGCAAGGTGAGCTCAAAGCAGTTCAAATATTCCCATCAAAGTAGAGCAGTGAAATGTATCTTAAACTATCAGCAGAAACTACTGGAATGCTATGAGTGAAGTTACATTTCTGTGTGTATTTTCTTGTGAGATGTGGAAGGTATTTACAAAATTATGGCACCTGTAGTGTACTTCATAAGCGAAATTTATGGCCCTGAAATTTGATGGATGATACATTAAAAGGAAGGAACAAGGAAAAGAAGAGGACCATTGAATAGAGGGACTGATAAGGTTGAAGATTATTAAAAGAAAATGGGAATAAGAAGTTGCCATACATTAGCCAGAGACTGGAAGGAATGGAGGAGGATTGTGTTGGAAACCAAGGTAGGCAATGGACCTTAGTGCTTGAACTGGCGTATGATGGCCAGAGACTGGTAGGAATGGAGGTTTATTGTTTTTGAAGCTGGGGTCCGCAGTGGACTGTAGTGTTTTTGGATGATGATGGTGATGTGTTCTGACTTGGTGTGACATTTATGATGTGTTGCAAAGAGTGGGGAAGCCTGGAAACACTGCAGTGCACATGTACTACTAACTAGCTACAGATATTGTATAGTCTATTGCATGTGTCAGTACTTGGTGACAGCTGCCTTTTGTCAGTCACTGGAAGTGCTTTCAAAGCATTTAGGATGCATTACTGTTGGTGATTAGAGTCATGCATGCCATAGTTTTTTCAGGAGCAGAATCAGAATAGTCTAAAGGTGCAGTATGGTTTGGGATAAGCAAGCATTATATCCTCGGTGGAGAATTGAAAGTAATAACTAACATTGTAGGTGCTTGTGTGTGTGTGTGTGTGTGTGTGTGTGTGAAGAAAGGAACTTGTTATATCCAGTTGTGTACCACTGTATCAAGAAGAGTGGTTACAAGATTTGAAAAGAAGCAGAAAAACTGGAGAGAATGGATGTTTGCAAGAATGTTTGTAATGAAATGAAGACCATCTCTGAAATGGAAGGCAAGGCTTTTGTTTGGTATTTAAATTTCAGTGCAGGTTTTATGAAAAATATACTGTATTTAGTCGACTGGAAGATGAGTTTTTTCGTTAAATTTGGCACTTAAATATGTGAGGTCGTCTTAAATTTGCGGATGGAGGGCCAAACCTCATCACTGAACCGGACCATGCGGAGTCAAACTAAGGACTGCATTGCCAAATCTTCATGTGTAAACAAAGAGAGAACAGAGCATGGTTGAAGTTAACTAACACAATTTTTTTTTTGGGTGGGTGGGGGTGGTGAGGGACTGACAGCTCTGTTTCCGTTTTCTGGCGAAGAAGCCCTTAACCTGGTAGACCACTTAGATCAAGGTATTCTCAGTTACTGCACCCTCTAGAACCAGTAACTTGTTAATATATGTACCTCAGAACACATATAGTCAGTAGTAGCAGGAAAATGGCTATTGAATAATTAAAAATTAGCTACAAGACCCAAAAATAAAACCTGGACCATTCCACAAATTAAAAACCACAAAACGAGCCATGAACTCAGACAGATCAGACAACAGGCAACCAAAAAAGAAAGGGGGGGGAAGCAGAACATGTATATTTAAAATTCCTAACACCACTAACACCATCTGTGGAGAAAAATGTGAATCTTCGTGGTTTCAAGTGCGTTTATAAACCAAGAAATATAAATGTAGTATTTAGTCAATGTGGATCGTAATTGGTGCGTTAGTGCATCTCACCAGAAGTGACAGTGAAGTGTTTTAAGAAGTGCTCTATATCCAGTGCAGTGGATGAGACTGATTATAATATGTTGTGGTAAGACAGTGGAGAGGATGTGAATATGTGAATATTAGGAGTGAGTGTGAGATGGACAAAGACATTGACTGTGAAGATGGAGACAGTGACACTGACAGGTAAAGGCAGATAAAATCTGATGTTTCATTTGTAGGGTGGGGGTTGTCTTAGATTTAGATAAATATATTTTCCCTTGGTGATGTGTTTTGTTTGTATATGAATTAGTGAAGTAATCTTTCTTTGGACAGTCTGAAGAAAGAAGGTTATATTACAATGTCATATAATATTGTCAGAGTCCAATGGAGTGGGATTTTGTTCACTCCAGCGAGAAACTAAAATAGCCAGAGAAAATGTAATAAGTAGGCCAGATTTTATGTATTCATGATCATGCACTTCAGTGACTGCTTGTCAGAAAGATATTTATAAGATAGGTCAAATTTGTTATGTCTGTACACTGCTAAGGTGCCTACATATGTGTGATCCTTATTGCATGAAATGAGCGTAGGAAAAACTTACAAAGTTTATTATCAAAAATATTTCAGGGGACATGAATGTGAAGAGACTTTAAGAAAGAATATTGGATGGTACTTCGCAGATATGTATAGAAGCCTGAGATAGATGTTGCAAGTGTGTGTGTGTGTGTATGTGTGTGTGTGTGTGTGTGTGTGTGTGTGTGTGTGTGTGTGTGTGGAGAAGGTACAAGGGCAATGCTGGGGAGGTGGATGGGGAACTGGGATGGAACTATCACTATGCAAGAGTTGAGGGTTGCAGAGGTGTATTTTAGGTCGCCATTCTTATGGGATCTGATGCTGCATCACTGGGCTATGGATGCCCAACATTTTGAAACAGGGTAGTAGTCTCAGCTTCATCGGTTGAAATGTCTGACATTCTCGGACATTTCAACCCTTAATGATGAGAACACTACCCTGTGTGAAAATGCTGGGCACCAGGCACCTAGTGATGTATTGTCATATCCCTGAAGAAGAGAGACCTCAGTGAATGACTAATTTAGAAGTGTTGGTGAAAATCTCAACATATTTTGATGTTGAAGATGGTTCATACCAGGGGTACACAAATCCTGGGTGACGGGTTGCAGCAGCAACTAAATTTTGTATGATGGTGCCTTCTCAGTATGGAAGTTGCCTAATGTTACCATTTTGCCTCCAAGAATTTTGAAGTGGCTCCTAGATTTTTGGAAAATATATGCTTACCTGGTTCATCAGTCAGTATTTCAGTAATTATTTGCGTGTAGTAATTTTAAAATTCTTTCTATTGATTTAAGTGAAATTAGTAGGAGCAGTGAACTATGATTACTAAATTGAGGGTTATATGATTAGATTTTTATTTCCAGTATGTGTGAAAAATATAGTGAAATTTGTGGGAGAGTGAGGGTAAGATATGGCAGTGTTTTACTGTGTGGGTGGAAAGATTAAAAGGTTATTAATTATGCATTTTCTTTGCATCCATTAAATGTAACATGTAGTGGAAATGCTGACTAATCAACCTATCCACAACTACGAATTTAGCATTTATGACATGAGAATTAAGTAACATCAGTCCTGGACACAAACAATGCACTTAAAACATCAACTGCAAGCGTTTATTCTCATAATATCAGGAGTGTATGGCTTACTGGCTGAAATGCAGTGAAAAATGAGGTGATTAGTTACAAAATTAAGATATATGTAACTTCTGTGTGATTGTTTTTCTAAAACTTAGAACAACATTGTCTTTGCAATTTATACTTACTTTGTACTTGTTGTGTTAGATGGCAGTATATTTTGCCAGCTTTAATATTTGTATGAAGATTAAAACTGATTCCACTACCACTTACTGTTTTGAGAAAGAGTCCAAATGCTTGTAACAAACACTGAGTGAGACATAAGGTCTTGCATCATGTGTCACGTTGGTGGAAGAAATTGCAGAAATGTTTGGATTCTACACTGTTCTGTCAGCAAAACTGTAACCTTTGTTACCATCAAATCTTGCTATTATAATCTACTGTCTAGGCAAATCCCATTTTTTAGATAATTACTCCTGAACTACACTCCTGAAATCAGCGGACAACTTCTAGAGGCTGCTTGGTCACCATATCATGTTTTTATTGTTCTGGCATGTAGAAACATGTTCCAAAGAGTCACTGTAAACATCTTTATTGTTTCTTGTGATACAGAGTTTTACATTATTCCATGTAGTTGAAGAAGTTACTATCTGTAGCTGTTGATTTGAGAATTGTCAGTAACCTGACGTGTCTCTGTGTTGGTCACATCATTCGAAATGGTGTGTACAGGCACCTAGACGTCGCAGATGTGGTGTTTGTGAGGCATGCCAATTGCCAGACTGTGGAACCTGTGTGTCATGCCAGGATATGGTGAAATTTGGAGGTGCAGGACGTAACAAACAGTGCTGTTTACAACGCAGGTAATTTGAAGTGTCCTTCAGAATGACTAATGTATTTAGATTTTCATTTTAAGTTATTAGTCATTCATATAAGTTAAGAAAACAAGAATATAATAGAATGGGGTGTGAGTATGTGATGGTTTGCTGTAGATGACTGTGAGAGACTGGACAACAAATAAAGTGAAACATTGTAAGATATAATTGGCATGATGCAGTTTAGTATGAATACGCTTTTGAAGATGACTTGTTCCAGTTTGTCTCTGTGATGTGAAATGTTTTACTTTTGCATTTTCTTTTAATTTCTTGGGTGCATTCAGGATGAGCAGCATCCAAATTAGAACTGAGATACTTCCACAGAAAAAAGTCTGAGGATGTCAAGTCTAGAAAATGGTGGCCAAGGAATGTTGCCAAGTTGTGAAATGAAGTGGCCTAGAAACTTTTCCCTAAGAAAAGTCTTGCCTTGTTGGTTGTCTCACCATCCTGTTGAAACGACACATTTCTTATGCTTTGTGTTATTCTTTATGGATCTCTGAACAAAAATGTTTGAAGCATTGTGCTGCATCAGGCCATTTGATTTCAAAATATGATGACATTTCTTGGCCAGCACATTTCCCAGAGTTTGAGAGCTCCAGAAATTTTACTGTGGGGTGTGTAACGTATATGCTACTCACCCCTGCTGCACCAAAGAACTGAAAGGAAATTGCATATATTAATGGTGCTGTATCGCAGGGAGTTACACAGAACTTCAGCTAATGATAACAGCAATATATCTTTCACATCTTCGTGCCCCATTGTATAGAGCCAAGAATTTTTATGAAAGTGTTGAAATGTGTTATGGACTTGGCTGTACTGACTGAATGTTTCTTTAATACCTATCGGTAAGTATCTAGTTAATAAATTACTCAACATTCACAACCTGAATCCTTTCCCCAGTCACATTGTTTTAATTTGCTTCACCATCTTCAGTTAGAGACAAACTCACAATCAAGTAGAACATATATTAATATTACATCATTTATTTATGTAATTTGTATTTGACAGTATTATTTCATGAATTTAAATATTTTTTTTGGAAGACGGTTTGTGCCACTGTGGATTTTTGAGCCCTGTGTATTGTGGGATAGGTGCAGTTTCGAAACACTTGGATGATGTTCTCAGGTGCCCAAACATGGCCATTCAGGAGGCAGATGACGCTGAGATGGAGGACAATGAAGATTCATTGACAGAGAGTGCAAGGTCAGATGTGTCATTTGCTGGCAGGCCGAAAGGTATCCGCATTCGTGAGAAGCGTGATGTCAAGTGGCTTGGGGATCCTATCAAGTTTGACAGTAGGCGGAAATTCTTCAGGTAAATTGCAAAATCCCTTATCACAACAAAAACAACAACAAGAATTGTTGTTGTCATCATCATAATCGTCTTTTTTTATAGGCCTCTTCTGCCTGGTACTGTTCCTCATGAACCAACTGTGATCCTCACTGCCCTGGCTTCAAATTTCAGACTACAGTACTCTCTGTATTACGTGTGATGTTCCAAGTGTAGCTGCTTTTATAGTGAATCTATTGATTGTTTTCCTGGTATGACTTACATGTTTTTCTTTAAACCTTTTGTTACTGTTATTGCTGTAGTCATACATTTCATGTTCCATGTTCATTGTATCTCTATACATTAACCTTTTGGCGCCGGAATTATTTTTTTAATTTTAGCACATTCTGTATATAAAATGTGAATAATAAAGGAACCAAATACGTTAGATTTATGAAACAAACTGCATTTTGAAGGGGGAAAAACGCAGAGTATATACCGTGTTTAAAATATTTAGTACCTATATTTGTTGAATAAATATATAAAAATGCAACATTTAGAGGTTAGCGGTGCGGTACGACCACTATAGTCGTCGTTAGGCGTCAAAAGGTTAACTTGTATTTACTTTCTTTTCTGCTGCCTTGTGTGTGTGGTATTTCTGTCCGTTGATATTGCCACATCTGTCAGTTTGCATGTTCTTTCTATCTCTCTCTAATTATTATTATCTGGTCTTTTTGCCATAACTCTCCATTGCAATTACCTCTTGATTCTGTAACATTGTTATGTCCTCATATTCACATACTGAGTTAGGTGTATGTGTGTACCATTTGTATGTCATTTTGATGCCTAGTGCTTTGCATTTTGAATTTATTATTGTTATTTATTCATTTATTTATTTATTCTGAATTCACAGTGGTTTAGCTGGTTTTAAGAGAGTCCAGATCACTGACCATGCACTTCTTATTTATTATTCTGATAAAACTTTTGAAGTATGCAGCATGTGTTGGGTATGCATAAGCATACGTAAACCAGGGCAAACTTGAACGGTTTGAAACTTTTGCAGTGTTTTATATTTTTCATGCAAATGTCCAATATACAACATCTGTCACTTCCAACTTGTTGCACAATATTTATTATTGATTTACTGCTCCTACATGTTTTGACCACAGGATATAACCATCTTCAGGGAGCTACAAACTTCATAGACTTACACAGCCTTAATTGCAAATTGTCATATGTAATTGGTAAAAATTTACATATTGGTGTCTATCTATATGCAATTTTAATATTGTGATGTCAAACCATATTTAGATGTATTGTTAAAACTGTAATAAAATCATATTACAAATGGAATTAAATTTGCATAACGTGCTGTATCTAAGCCTTTGTGGTGGTGATGTAATCTTCAAGTTAATTTGGGTCAAATTGATCCAAGAGCTATTTTTGTCTCTCCATGAACACTCAAGCAAGTCAGAATGCAAGAATGCTGTCTTGCCAGTGGTGCTGAATTGAATTGTAGAGAACTGACATAGAAGGTAAGGCACATGTCAAGAACATGGTTACTGAAACCCAAAAAATTATTCTCAAAATTTTGCAAGCATAGCAAGTTAAAATCCAAGAACATTATGCTCATAATTGAACTGGTGTTGCATAGAGAAAGATTTGTGAATTCCTCATTATATGTTACATGTGTTATATTAAACTTCTGATGTGTTTGTTCGTTTTTTTAATTTTTAGTTGTATTTAACATCTTAGTTTTGTGTCTTGTGTGGGTTTTGGTGGGGAAACCGGAGGGAAAGAGACCATTGGGGAGACCTAGGCGTAGATGGGTGGATAATATTAGGATGGATCTCCAGGATGTGGGATGTGGGTATATGGACTGGATTGGGCTGGCCCAGGATAGGGACAGGTGGTGGACGCTTGTGAGTGCGGTAATGAACCTTCGGGTTCCATAAAATGCGGGGAATTTCTTGACTAGCTGCAAACCAGTTAGCTTCTCAAGAAGGACTCTGCACCATGGAATAAGTAAGTAAGTAAGTGAGTATGCTGTACTCAGTAAGCACAGCTCTGACTGTATGCCTCCATTCCACATTTATATAATTTTTCTGAGAAATGGTTCACAATGCAAACATGTTACGTGAAACAATGTGTTAAGGTCAACTTTTGTTTGAACATTTTGCATTATTTTTTTATATTTAATGAAATATGTGGAGATTTTTGTTTAATTATTTGTTTTTGTAAGTATGCAGGTGACCCCTCTAACTGTGATGTTCCTAGATGTTGATCACAAAGTGAACTGTCATGTCACTTCTTACTTCCCATAGGCACAGGGTTATAAACTGGAGTTTCATTTCTGGAAGTCTGTAAAAATACCAGTTCATTTTGGAAGTAAATTTCTGGGGTGGCAGCACACAATATGAAAGCAAAGCATATAAAATACATTTCAAAATTTGTAAACATGTATCATGAAAACTCCATTCACAAAGCACGTTTGTCTTCAGCAGTTCAAGAGAGGAGGTTTTTATGGAGAAAGTTTGACGGAGAGGGTGCAGGATCATCTGAATTATCAAAATGTAATGCTACTAAAAAAAGTAGTGTGGAGGGAGAACTGGTGGACAAGTGGGAGGACTTGGATGAATTCTTGCTTCTTTGGGGGGAGCTTTCTGTATGTGCTGGTCATAATTGTAAGTTTTAGTTATTACTTTAAGCATCCTTCTTACAGTCAGGAAGGTTGCAAATGCAGGGAGTCGCACGTCGAGGTATCAAAAATAGGGACCTGGTGCATTTATCATTTTATTAAAAGCATCATCACTGTACAACGTACCCCTCTTTGCACTGTTTTATATCACATTAATGTATACGCCATTGAAGTGTATTACAGTTCTCATTGTGCTGTTTAAAATAATTATATCATTGTTTACCTTCATGTTTATTTGTTTTTAAATTTCATGATCTGTTGTTTAGTAACTGGCTCTGAAGCTCTTATATGCTAAGAATGTTTCCTGATGTTAATTTGCGTAGTATTTTCTCTAATCTGATAATATGTTACTGCGTCATTTGTGTCCTTTTTTTCAGGTACCTGATTCATCTTTGTCTGTGAGTTCTGTCATGGCTCATGATTATGTAAAGGATTTATAATCTGTGGAGATCAAATATTCAGTGCTAATATGATTTATAAGTATTGTCACAACATAAAATAATTGTGAGAAATTCCTTGTCTGTGCTTCTATAAGCACATGTAGCACAGCTGATACTGAGTGTATTTCCTTGCCATGGTCCTGATTAAGATTTATATGTTTTTTGTCAGTGCTGTTATGGTCAATGGTGAAGAAATTCGACCCAACGACTGCATCATGGTGGAACCTCTTGACTCTAGCAAGGCACTCTACATTGCCCGAGTCATGTACCTATTTGAAAACAAGGCTGGTGCAAAGCTTGTCCATGGCCGTTGGTTCTCGTAAGTGTTCATGGTTTAACAAAGATAATGATGATCTGAACATAATGTATTCATTTGAAGCTTCATTTTAATACAAGTTGTGTACTGTTGTGCCTGTCCATGGCTGTTGGTTCCGGTAAGTCTTCGTGAAAAGACGATCTGAACGTAATGTATTCATTTAAAACTATTTCAATGCAAGTTGTGTACTTTTTCTGCCTGTAGATGTCTATAAATAAATTATGACTATTAGAAAAATATGAGTTAGTAAAAACAGGTACCCCTTGTAAGAGGACAGTTCAATGTTTGAATGTAGAGAGGTGTTTAGATACATGAATATGATTTGAAGAACATTATGATGTAGCAGGGTAGTGTTTTGCCTTTCAGTCTATAAAGGCTAAAGTCTGTTCTGATGGTATCTTGTGTATGCGCCTTGGGGTCTCCTGTGGCCTCCTTCCTGCAGGCTTTCTGACAAATTACTTGGGTTTATTACCATCATGTATGCCACATGTCTAGTGCTTCACAATTACCTTATTTGGTCACCCTAATATTTGGTTCAAGAGTACAGGTTATGCAACTCCTCATTTTATCTATTCTGAAAATTTCTCTTCTGCTTGGTCCTGTTGTTCTTCTCAGCAGTTTGCTCCTTTTCACCTGCAGTTTGTGAATTTTACAGGGCAAGAAATGAAGTTTTACACCTACATATGACATCTGGTAATATCTACTGTAGGTTTTCGTGTGGCAGAAAAATGAAACATTCCATATAGGATTCCTTTAATGCAATCTGCTGTTCTTCAGTGATGTAATTTTGATTTCTTAATTTTGTTCCAAAATACAAACCTTGCTACGTTTTCATCTGTGTCTGTGCATACTACAAATTCATATGGGGGAGTAATGGAGGTGAGTGCCCTAGCCTCTTTACCCTGGCGAAAGACACCCCCAGTTTCCACTGCATAGGAGGCCGCAAGGACAACAGAGCTAGTCTGGATGCTTTGGAGGAGGGAAAGATCTCTTGTCACTGTCATGAATCAACTTATGATTGCATGGTTGAGCAACCTATAGCTTAGTCACTGTACAGGCTGTGCTATTCCAGCTGTGATATATCTGTAAAGCACAGGTGAAAAGCAGTGGCAATACAACATCTTCAGGAATCTGTTGCTGTTGAAAGTGGCAAGAACATACTTCTCTGACATTCATATTTCCTTTCTCAGATGGTCATATCGTCATCATGCAGGTACTGATGTTACAGAAGTTGTATGTTAATAAGACTGTGATGTCCGTTTGGTATTCACAGAATTGGTCACACAGTGTTTATATAAATGTTGTCTTTGGTTGAATCAGTAGTCAGGCATGTAGTTTAATAACTTTTATCAGTTAATGAATGTGTAAAACCATGTAGATACACTTATGTGATGTAACATATTCTGGTGTTTATATTGTTCTGTCTACTAATTGTATATTTCCTTGTATTTCTCCCTGAGCATGTTTCAAACGAACTGTAACATATGAGATAATGCAGTTTAAAGAATAGAATGTGTGACATCAAAGAAGTGTATTTATTTGCTTTTAATGACCAGTAGAACTAATATGCAGACTCACTTTAATTATCACACCAACTATTGCACTTATATAAAATTTCACTTTAAAACATTTAAAATCGCTCCAACATGTTTTGATCCTAAGATCATCCTCAGGGAGCTACATTGTTCCTTGCTAAAATGTGAACTTAGCAAGGAACAACATAGCTCCCTGAGGATGATCTTAGGATTGAAACATGTTGGATCGATTTTAAATGTTTTAATGTGAAATGTTATGTAAGTGCATTAGTTGGTGTGATTATTAAAGTGATTCTACAAAATGCACGGTGCAACAATAAAGATAATATGCAGACATTGTATGACACTGAGAGTGCAATTTTCAGTGTATTTGAGTGTAGATGTTATAGTTTTCATTTCCCTGCATCAATCACAGTCAGTCTCTAATCACAACCAGCACACTTTTATGAACATTTTTATTCAGCAGCAACTAGTTATGGCCCCAAGTGTTGTTGGCTGTGATTGGAGATTTTTTAGTTGTTTATGATTGATACACCAGTGGGGATGTTCCATATAGAGAAATATTTAACTCAGAACAAGGGTGTGGCATGCGAGGCCACAAATTATGTTGGAATTTCACGTATCCCAGTCAGTAATTTTATATTTGTGTAGTCGTGGCTGTGACACGGTTCTTGGAGAGACAGCAGATCCAGTGGAGCTGTTTGTGATTGACCAGTGTGAGGATTTCGACCTATCAGCAATCATAAGAAAGGCAACGGTTACCCAGAAAGTCATTCCTGACAACTGGGCCAAGCTGGGAGGTCTGGAGGTCTCCCACGAAAATGATATCGTAGATGATGGCAAAACATTCTTCTTTCAACATCTGTAAGTCACATTTATGCGAACACAACTTCTCAGTACATGCCTGCTGTCCAGATGAATAGATTTTGTGCCATTTTTCTGCAGAGTGGCTCATGATAGAAACATGTGCAAAGATCAACTTTGTCAAACCATATTTTAGTATTCTGTATATTAATAAATGTAGATAATTTTTTTTTTTTTTAAATTTTATGTT
>Ga0123357_10006516_pt1 | contig 14271 bp, 11 predicted proteins | sample TergutEmb28metaG_FD_89873 | JGI IMG/M metagenome (GOLD analysis project Ga0123357, IMG submission 89873) | Embiratermes neotenicus P4 segment gut microbial communities from Petit-Saut dam, French Guiana - Emb289 P4 | ecosystem: Host-associated > Arthropoda: Insects > Digestive system > Gut ... | reverse complement strand
TTTATACTTGTTTGCCAACGACTTGGTTCTGGTGGTTGTTGGTTTTTGCTATGGTCGGCTCCCCAGAACTTTATTTTGGCACAGTAACCTGTTATTTGATTGTTAAATTGCAAATTTTCAAGCGATTGAATGTACAAAAGCATTTCCGTGCGTTCTGTTACTAACTCAACAACCTTTTTCAGCATTTTCATATCAAACACAAAATTTTCGCTTGTAGCCGTAAAATCAAGGTCTTCTGAAAATCTGTAATCGGGGAAACGGCACTTTTTCAAACAAGTTCCACCTTTGAAAATTAGATTGTTGCGACATTCCTGAATCGTATAAATTGCGTCAATGAAATGCCCCAACACCCAATCTTTATCAATCGTTGTTGTGCGGACTTTCTGTTCTTGCGCTAATCTGTTTATTTTGTTTTTACTTATCACAGTCAATACTGATTTTGCACTATTCCCCAAATATTTTCTTTTGACAAATTCATTCGCAAATACCAATCATTGTTTGTTTCGCCTGTATTTTCACCAAATACATCAAATAAATTGTAACTGCGATTTACTTTTGAATACGCAAATTTCACAAAACTGCTTAAATTTTTCTTTTCAAAAAATTGTGCCAAAAAACCAAGTCGCTTTATAACAGCAATATTATCAACGGCATTACAATAATCTATTAATTTTTTTGCGTTCAATTTTGCGTTGTAAAAAGCACGAATTAACTCCGCAAAACCACCGCTGTATTGCGGCAAATCAAAACAATCAACAATCGTTTTTTCAATATCTGTAATAGGGTATTTGTAATTACCATAACCGTTAAAAACAATTCCTGTCCTTTTATTTGCTTGAATTTTAATGAATTGATAGGTTGTGCCTGCAAATTCTACTTCTTTTTTGAGTTGGGTGGTTTGTATGAAAATTTTGTTTGGAAATTGTTCCGTAAGTCCGTGCAAATTTAATGCCGACCAATAGGCAACAGCGCTGTCTTTGGAAAGAAAAGTACCAATTACATTTTCGTCTCGAAAATTAGCACGACAATATTTTCCTCGTTCAATACGAGTGAGAAATTTCTTTCTTGTAAGATTTTCTAACAGTTCATTTGTTATTTCTCCTTGAAAATGAAATTTTTTTGTATCTTCAACCGAAAAAACTTGAATTTCCTCTATTTCTAAATATTTAAGAAAATCCATCTGCTCTATGGTTATGTACTTTGTTATTCTTCGTTTTCTTGACATAATTGCACATTTTGTTTTATCATAACCCCGCTTTTTGTTCGGTTATGTTATATCGAAATGCAAAGATACAAAGGCAATATCCTTGTGGGCATACGTTCCACCATATTTCCCTTGCTTGACATAAATTCCAATCGTATTGGTTTTTTCAATCCACTCACCTGTGCTTGGTATGTTCATATATCATATTTATTCAATCGCCGGTATAATGCCGCACGGGTAAGTCCGAGTTCTTTGGCTGCACGGGAAATATTACCATTGTATTTTTCAATGACCTGTTCGATAGCGCTTCGTTCCAAGTCTTCCAAATTGTGTGTTTGCAAGGGATTATTTTCCGGTTGTTTTTGTTCGATGGGAGAAAATACAATATCTTCCGCCTTGAGCGTTTCGCTTTCCGACATAATTACGGCTCGCTCGACAGCATATTGTAGCTCCCTGACATTTCCCGGATAAATATATGCCATCAATTTATTTTCGGCCGAATCTGAAAGTCGAATCTGGCTTTTCAGGTATTTTTTTTCGTAAATCTGAAGAAAATACCGCGCTAAAAGAATAATATCATTCCCTCGATCACGAAGAGGAGGGACGGTAATTTCCACTGTATTAATCCGGTAAATCAAGTCTTTACGGAAATGCTGTTCATTGGCCAATTCGGCAAAAGGCACATTGGTTGCCGTAATCAAACGAATATCTACCGGAATGGGAATATTTGTTCCCAAACGTGTAACTTGCCGATTTTGTAATACGGTAAGCAATTTAGCCTGTTGCTGCAACGAGATATTTCCAATTTCGTCCATGAAAAGCGTTCCTCCGTTAGCCGATTCAAACCTGCCCACACGGTCTTCCCGCGCATCGGTGAATGCTCCTTTTTTGTGACCAAAAAGTTCGCTTTCGAAAAGCGTATCAGTCAGCGCTCCTACGTCTACTTTAACAAACGGCTTATCTTTTCTTAAGGAAAGATTGTATATGGCCTGAGCTATCAAATCTTTTCCTGTTCCGTTTTCTCCCAATATCAAAACATTGGCATCAGTCGGAGCAATCTTTTCCAACTTGTGGAAAAGATTTTGCATAATCTCCGATTCTCCAATAATTTCAGTTGTAGTTTGTTTTTCTTTTATGGCTTGTTTTTTCTGGGGAGAAACTTGTTTTTCCAACACTTCCTTAAGTGTCTGGAGCAAACTTTCGTTATGCCAAGGCTTAACTAAGAAATCAGTAGCGCCTTCTTTCAGACATCTGACAGCCAAGTCAATATCGGCATAAGCCGTTATCATAATGACGGCAATTTTATCATTCCATGATTTGATTTGCCTCAACCAATAAAGCCCTTCATTTCCGGTATTAACGGAACTGTTGAAATTCATATCCAACATCAATATATCGAAACTGTTTTCCGACAAAAGCTTCCGCAAGTTTTCAGGATTTGCTTCCGTGACAATGTTTTTCACTTCCGATTTCAGAAGAAAACGAACGGCAGTTAAGACATCTTTATCGTCATCAACTACAAGGATATTTGCTTGGCGCAAGTTCATATTAATTGAGAAGTTAAACCAATTCGTAATCGTTTATCAGTATTTTAGGTGAAATGTTCAACCGACAATTTAAGTTTCGTATCATTTCTACTGTCAATTTTCTTTTACGATTTAAAATATCTGAAACTCTGCTACTACTACCGATTACAGCTACTAAATCTTTTTGTTTCAATTGCATTTCTTCCATTCGTATTTTGATGGCTTCTATCGGGTCTGGAGCTTCTATGGGATAATGGTTTTTTTCGTATTCATCTATGAGTAAACCAAGTATATCAGCTTCGTCACTTTCAAGCGTATCAACCGGAGCATCAAAAAGCAATTCCATTCTTTTCAGTGCTGCTCTGTAATCATTTTCTGTTTTTATAGGTGTAATACTCATATTTTTAAATTTTTATATTGTATTTGCATCAATTTTATCATATTCAACATGAGTTCCAATAAATCGAATAAAAATCCATTGTTTCTCAAAATTAAATTTCGTAACCAATCTGTACGAATTCCCTTTTATATTAAAAACGATACGACTGTCTTTCAGAATACTTGCTGTAATGTATGTTTGTTTCACATCAGCAGGATTTCGCCAATTTGCATTGATTGCAGTGTCATACCAAGTTTTTAAATATTGTTCTGTATCGGGATGCGTCTTCCAATATTCTCTCAACGTACTTTTGGCAAATATTCTTTCCATCCATTTCTTATTACGCAACAAAGATAAAAATAATTTCCCAAAATGGGAAATTTATATAAGATTTTATTCTGTATAACAACTCTATATTTCCTCTGTGAAATCAAGATGTATCAAAACCGAACGAAAAGTGTCCGTTTCCGAACACTTTTAAAATTCTTATTATGTTTTAATCAACTGTAAATCAAAGCTTTATTTGTTTGGCATACACATTGTTTCTTAATAGTAGAAAAACGAAAAAGACTATATCACATTAAAAACAAAATAATTAATCTCATGGACAGAATTATAGAAAAGAAAAAATGGACAACCAAAAAGATTGTCACAATTGCAGGAACGGGTATCGGCGCTGTATTGATAATATTCATCATATTCAGTTCTTTCGGCAAATCCAAATTGAATGTAGAAAGAGAACGGATGACTATCGCCGAAGCAAAACGATCTACCTTCCAGGAATTTATTCCGGTTACCGGAATTATTCAACCGGTTTCAACCATTTATTTGGATTTAATGGAAGGCGGCCGAGTTGAAGAAATATTCGTCGAGGACGGAACTGTATTAAAGAAAGGACAGAAAATCCTTCGTTTAAGCAATACCGATTTGGAATTAAGCTTGACCACACAGGAAACTTCCGTGTATAATTTATTAGCACAAATGCAGATCGCTCAAAATGGCGCCAGGCAAAATACAATATCCAAATTGACTCAATCGGTGGATGTTGAAAGCCAGTTAGTTGAGGCAAAACGTGTTTATGACATGAACAAACAGTTGTTCAACACAAATGTTCTTGCCAAACAAGATTTTCTGGAATCGGAAAATAATTACAATTCTTTACAGGAAAAGAAAAAACTGATGGATGAAATTTTGCAACAGGATTCCATCGCTTCCGCCCAACAATTGTCGCAAGCTGCGCAATCTTACGAAGGCGCTAAAAACGGTTTGGATTTGATGCGTCGCAAATATGCAGACCTGACAGTTTGCGCTCCGGTTGACGGACAGCTAACTTCTTTAGATGCCGAAATCGGACAAAGCAAAAACAAGGGCGAACGTATCGGTCAAATCGATGTATTGAGTGGATTTAAAGTCCGTGTAGATGTAGACGAACACTATATTTCAAGAATTTATGCCGGTCTGGAAGGTCAATACAAACAAGACAATAGCGCTTATACTTTAGTCATTAAAAAAGTTTATACACAAGTTACCGGCGGACGTTTTGCTGTCGATATGATTTTCAAAGGCAAAGCTCCCGATAACATTCGCCGCGGACAATCGTTGCAAATCCGGATTGCCTTGGGCGATGAAACAGAAGCGTTGATTATCCCTCGCGGAGGATTTTATCAACAAACCGGAGGAAACTGGATATTCAAGGTAACGAAAGACGACAACAGAGCTTATCGCGCACCCATTCGCATCGGACGCCAGAATCCGGATTATTACGAAGTACTGGAAGGTCTCGATCCGGGCGACAAAGTGGTGGTGAACAGTTATGAAAATTACGGAGACATGCAGGAGTTAATAATCAAATAATTAAATAATTCACCCCTAAATCCCCTAAAGGGGACTTGGAGAGCAAAAGGCCATAGTTAACTTCGGTTTTTTCAGAAACAGAAGTCCCCTTTAGGGGATTTAGGGGTACATAAAACAAAAAGTCATGATTAAAATTAAAGATCTCGAAAAAATCTATCGCACAGAAGAGGTAGAAACAGTAGCATTAAACAAAATGTCATTAGAAGTGAAAGAACACGAATTTGTAGCCATCATGGGGCCTTCGGGTTGCGGCAAATCTACTTTGCTTAATATTTTAGGAATGTTGGATGAGCCTACTTCCGGTAGTTTCATATTCAATGGAATAGAAGTTTCCAAATTCAACGAAAACAAACGCAGCGACTTGCGGAAAGCCAACATCGGATTTGTTTTTCAGAGTTTTAATCTGATCGACGAACTGACGGTTTTTGAAAACGTAGAATTACCTTTGGTTTACAACAACATCAAAGCCGCCGACCGCAAACGAATGGTAGAAGAAGCGCTGGAAAGCGTTCAGATGATGCACCGTCGCAATCACTTCCCTTCACAGCTTTCCGGAGGACAACAACAGCGGGTTGCCGTGGCGCGCGCCGTAGTTAATAATCCGAAACTAATTCTTGCAGATGAGCCTACCGGAAATCTCGACAGTAAAAATGGCGCCGAAGTGATGCAATTATTGACTTCGTTGAATGAAAAAGGAACCACCATCGTCATGGTAACGCACAGCGAACACGATTCCCGTTATGCTCACCGGATAGTGCACATGCTTGACGGAAAAACAGTAACAGAAAACTTTTTGAAAGAATTGGTTTATGCAGCACAATAACTGAATAATCGAATAACTGAATAACTGATTTTTCTCTCTTTTTCAGTTATTCAATTATTCAGTTATTCAAAATTTATTTATCATGAAACAATTTATCCGCAATTTTAAAAAGCAACGCACGGTTGGGTTGCTGAATATATGCAGTCTTTCGTTGGGCATCATGGTAGCTGTCATCGTAGGATTATGGGCTATCAATGAAATGAGTTTCGACAAATTCCATAAAAACAACGACCGGATATACCGGATAATAACGCACGCGACACTAAACGGTAATCCTGCCAAAGAAGGTTCAACTTGGATGGTCTTCGGCAAACAAGCAAAAGATGAATTGCCTGAGATAGAAGATATGAACAGGGTTTACGCTGAAAAATTGGATCTACGCATGAATGATATATTGTATCAATCCATCAGTACTTATGCGACAGATTCGAATTTCTTCTCCTTTTTTACCTTCCCGCTAAAGGTTGGAGACCCGAAAAACGTCCTTTCATCTCCCGATAAAGTAGTCATCAGCGAATCGGCGGCAGCCAAGTATTTTCCCGGAAAAGACCCCATAGGTCAGACTGTTAAAACTTGGGAGCAAGATTTTGTCGTAAGTGGAATTATGAAAGATATGCCGAGAAATTCGAGCCTGCAAGCCGATTTTATATTTCCTTTTTATGGCTGGAGGATACAAAATGAATGGGGAAATAATGACGCTTATGTGACTTTTCTCCTGCTGAAGGAAGGCGTAAACGCAGAAGCGATGGCAGAGCCTCTGACACAACTTGCGTATCGGAATTCTGAACCGATAAAGAATTTCGGGATGACCTTCACATTGCAGTCGCTGAATGATATGCACTTCAGTTCCGATATAGCATTTGATCAATTTACCAAAGGCAGCAAATCATTGGTTATGACATTTGTCCTGACAGCTTTGATAATCCTAATTATTTCCTGCATCAATTTTACCAACCTGTTTGTGTCCACCTCATTTATTCGTGCCAAAAACATCGGAATCAAAAAAACGCTCGGAGCAAAAAAGACGTGGTTGATGCGCGAATTTTACGTAGAAACCGCTTGGTATGTGCTGATTTCAATAGCCGTCGGCTTAGCGATTGCAACAGTAATCCTGCCGGTATTCAACAGTTTTACCCAATCGCAATTAATCCTCGATTTCACCACGCCACAGATATACATCTTTCTTTTGACTTTACTGCTATGCGTGGTATTGCTCGCCGGTTCTTTTCCCGCACTGTATATGACACGTTTTAACGTGATCGAAACCATCAAAGGAAAGTTCAAAGGAAAGAAAATGGGGCTGTTGCAGAAAAGCTTGGTAATTACTCAATTTACGGCATCTATCGCCTTATTGATTGTGGTGGCATTCATGCAAAAACAGGTAAACTACATGCTTTCTTACGACTTGGGGTTTGACAAAGAACACGTCTTATACATAAAAGCGCCAAACGCTGTCCAAAAAGATTATCAATCGTTTGAAAAAGAATTCGCTCAAGAGCCGACAATTAAGGCTATGGCTCGAAAAAACAGGCTTCCTACGGATTGGTCGAGTGGCGCTCCTGTCAAACGAGTACCGTCAGACAACTCACAGGGTATTCTGATGGAACAGGTTCCGGTTAGTCCTAACTATTTCGACTTTTTCGGCATGAAACTCATTGCCGGCGAAAATTCGTGGTTAATCGAAACCGAAGATGCAGAATCAAACAATGTGATTATCAACGAGAGCGCTGCCCGATTACTGGGATACAAAAACCCTGTGGGAGAAAAGATACTGCTTCCCGGACAAAATCAAATTTTCACTATCAGCGGAATGGTACGCAACGCTTATACCAAATCACTGCATCAGGATGTTGACCCTCAGGTATATCTCAAACTGAAAGACAATTGGTGGGATCCGTACATTTTCTTCAAAATCGAAGGCGATCCACAGCACGCCATCAATTTCATCGGGCAAAAATGGAAAGAAAAAGAAGGCTTATATCCATTTGAATATCATTTCTTGGACGATACCTATCAACGACTGTACACTTCGGAAACGAATGCCAACAAAGTATTCTCCTTTGCGATGCTGATTGCCATCATCATCACTGTTGCCGGATTGTTTGCCATGGCTTATTACGCCACCCAACGCCGCGTGCGCGAGATTGCCATACGCAAGGTATATGGAGCATCAATAAAAAACGTTTTCGTGTTGTTGAATAAGAGCTTTTTATTATGGGTAGTCATTGCTTTTGCCATAGCCTGTCCAATAGCATTTTATGGAATACACAAATGGCTGGGTGGTTTTGTAATTAAAACACCGTTAAGTATCTGGATATTTCTGCTGGTTGGAATTATTGCCTTATTAATAACGCTGCTCACCACCGGTTATCAAACATGGAAGGCGGCAACAACTAATCCTGTAAATTCTATAAAAATTGAATAATTAAACATTAACAATTATGAACTTGAGACAATCCCTCCGGATCATTTTCCGGAACAAAACATATAGCATCTTAAACATTGTGGGCTTATCCATCGGATTGGCCGTAGTGCTGTTGATTTCTCTGATGATTTATAACGAATATTCTTTTGATAAATCATTCAAAGAAAGCAAAAACATCTACCGGATGAATTCTTATTTAACAGCCTTTATGCCGGGAGAAACATTCGCCACAACGTCCAATCAGACAGGCCCTTATTTGCAGGATGCAGTTCCTGAAATAATAACCACCGTCAGGACTTTCCCACAAATTTATACAATCCGCATCAACGACAACCTGATGAAATTCAGTATAATGTGGGCAGATGAAGATTTCTTCCGTTTGTTCGATACGCCTTTTATACAGGGAAGTCCCGAAGCAGTAATGAAGCAACCCAATGCAATAGCTATTTCGGAAAGCATGGCAAAAAAATTATTCGGAGAAAAAGATCCTATGGGACAATCGTTTTTTTTATCAATTAGCAATTGGAATCCCGACAAATATCCGGTAGAAGTAAAAGCGGTCTATAAAGATTATCCTAAAAACAGCTCTTTTTATGATTATCAGGTGATAGCGCCTTTTAAATACAGTTATCCCGATTGGTTTCATACAAATATACATTGGGGAAATATCGACTTTGAAACATTTGCCCTGTTATCAAAGGATGCGGATATAAATATTGTTGGTCAACGAATAGCAGAAGTTGCCAAAAAAGGGATGGGTGATGATGCTTTTTATATTCCCAAATTACAAAAGCTTGAAGATATACATTTATATTCGGCTAAATTTCGTGGTTCACGCACTTCTTTTCAAAGCGATATAGGGAGAGTTAAAATGCTTACAACGCTGGCCATCGTGATTTTACTGGTAGCCTGTGTGAATTATATGAACTTGAGTACCGCCCGCGCACAAAAACGCTCCAAGGAAATTGGCGTGCGTAAAACTTTAGGAGCTAAACGCAACGGATTGATTTTCAGGCTTACGGCAGAAACCGGAATGATTACGACATTATCATTTGCGTTGGCTTTCTTTTTGGCGTGGCTTTTGTTGCCGGTATTCAACACCATATTAAATCAGCAATTAAGTTTTTCTTTGGCATTTACTCCTGCATTTTTACTTGGAGCGTTTCTGATATGGTTGGCGACGACATTGCTTACAGCTTCCTATCCGGCTATCTATTTATCCTCTTTTCCTCCGTTGCTGGCCATTCGTTCAGGCAGTATAAGCAAAGGTTCGGGGCATGCGCTTGTCAGACAAATATTAACCGTAGGACAGTTTGCCGTGGCAATAGTCTTGATAGCCTGGGTATTTGTTATTCAAGGACAGATTCGCTATACTAATAATAAAGATATTGGTTATAATCCTCACAATTTAGTAGCAATCCCTGCTCCTGCAAAAGTTTCGGAAGCATTGGCGAATGAATACCGGTCGTTAAGTTCAGTTGAAATGGTTTCCAGAGAAAGCGGTACCTTTTTCAGCGGTAATGGGAATGTAATACTGAAAGACAAGGATGATAAAACCGGTCTTGGCCTTTGGACTATTGCTGCGGACAAAAATTTTATCAATACCATGCAATTGAAACTGATTGCAGGAAGAAACTTGCCGGAAAATGTTGATGGAGACAGTATTGCGCAAATCATTTTGAACCGGAAAGCGGTAGAATATTTGGAAACAACTCCCGAAGAAATTATAGGAAAAGAAGTGTTGGCTCAAATCAACGCAAAAAAGGTTATCGTATGCGGCGTAGTGGAAGATTTCAATTTCGAGCCTTTATACAAGCCCATTATAGGTTTTGGCATTCATAATCTAAAATATGAATGGATTCCATTGAGTACAATTATACTTCGTGTAAAAAACGACAATTTATCGCAACAACTCAATACGTTCGAACAAATCTTCAAAAAATATGCCCCAAACGAATTGTTTCAACCTGTTTTTTCCGATCAGCAATGGGAAAAAAATTATGAAGCCGAACATCGCACCAATCAGGTCGCTATTTTCTTTTCGGTGCTGGCAATCTTTGTCGCCTGCATGGGCGTATTCGGATTAACCGCTTTTATGGCCGAGCAACGCACCAAAGAAATCGGTATCCGCAAAGTAATGGGCGCAAGCATCTATAATATCATAAGCCTGTTCACCAATAATTATTTGAAATTGTTACTTATATCATTGGCTATTGCCTTACCGGTGGCCTGGTGGTTGGGAAATAATTATTTGCACAATTTTGCTTACCGAATCTCTATTGCTTGGTGGATGTTAGCGATAGCCTCATTGATAACGATTATAATCACTATATTAACGGTTTGCCTGCAAGCGGTAAAAGCCGCATTGGCCAATCCGGTAAATTCAATAAAAACAGAATAATATGAACATCAAACAATCCCTCCGGATTATTTTCCGGAACAAAACATACAGCATTTTGAACATTCTGGGCTTGGCCATCGGCATTGCCTGCGCCGCCCTGATTCTTTTGTGGGTCGAAGACGAAATGTCTTACAACGATTTCCCAAAACAGAAACAACTTTATGTGCAGTATCAAAATCAGGGCTACAGCGGAGAAACTTATACGTTCAAAGTAGCCCCTACCCCATTAGCTGCAGCATTAAAAGAAGAAGTGCCCGGTATAAAAAATGTCATGCGATATGATAAAGACAGTGATTTTGGCGTGAAAAGTCTGTTTACACTGAATAATAAAATGCTTTATGAAAATGGAGCATACGCCGATTCGACTATTTTCAGCATGTTGGATATCGAATTTGTGAGAGGAAATGCCGCAACAGCTTTCGATGCAGCTTACCCATTGGTAATCACCGAAGAAATGGCTTCCAAGTTCTTCGGTACGGACAATCCTATAGGGCAAACGCTGAAAAAAGATAACGGACAGGAATATCAAGTAACTGCTGTTATCAAGAATACCAATCCAAACTCCGACTTCACGTTTTCGTGGCTAATCCCTTTCCAACAATTAGTAAAAGACCAGATTGCAGCCGGTTGGCAAGATGTAGAAACAGCATGGGGAGCGAACTGGCTGACAGTCTATGTGGAATTAAATCCATCGGCCGATGTGAACCAAATCAACAGCCAAATAAAAGATATACTGAAACAAAAAATGAACGATCCCAATGATAAAACCTCTATATTCCTTTATCCTATCAATAAACTCAAACTATACGGAGAGTTTAAAGACGGCCATCCGACCGGAAGCGGACAGATTCGTTACGTCAGATTGTTCTTTTGGATTGCAGTTATCATTCTGATTATTGCCTGCATCAATTTTATGAACCTCTCCACTGCCCGCTCGCAAAAACGGATACTGGAAGTCGGAGTACGAAAGACTTTCGGCGCCAAACGCATACGGCTTATCCGGCAATTTATGTCCGAATCGGCAGCAATCACGTTGATTTCCCTGTTGCTTGCCATTGTGTTTATCGCCATTGCCTTACCTCAATTCAACATCCTGACCGGAAAGCAATTAACTTTAGGATTAAACCATCCTGTTCATTGGATTGGATTGTTGAGTATCGGTTTGGTATGCAGCATGATGGCAGGCAGTTATCCCGCATTTTTCCTGTCTTCCTTTCCTCCGATTGATGTATTGCGGAAATTACAAACCAAAAGCGGAGCAAATGTTATCTGGCTGCGCAAAGGATTAATTGTGTTTCAATTTGCTGTTTCGCTGACTTTAATCATTTGTACGACTTTTATTTATCTACAAATACATCATACGAAAAATCGCTCGTTAGGAATGAATGTCGAACAAGTATTGATGACGGGAGCCAATCAAGAAATACAGAATGGTTTCGAACCGTTGAAACAAGAATTATTAGCAACCGGAGTTGTAGAACATGTCGGATTAAGCACTCAAACCATGTTGAATATATGGAACAACGGCTGGGGCTGGCAATGGCAAGGAAAACCGGATGATGGTGAAATACTGATTTCCAATGTGGGAATAACCGACGATTTATTTCCGGCCCTTAACATAACAATGTATGAAGGGCGAAATTATGAACAGGGAACTGATGCCAATGCTAAAAATGTTATTATTAACAAAACCTTAGCCGATTTAATGGGAGCAGAAGGACGGATCGGCGGCCAAATATGGCGGGGAGACGGAGACGGACGCGAAGGAGGTACAATTATCGGAATCATTAACGATTTTGTGTATAATGACATATACAGTGTCAAGCAAACACCGTGCGTGTTTCGATTGGATGGAAGCGGAAGTAATTTATTTATCCGTCTGAAACCCGGAGACATGCAGTCTGCATTGAAAAAGGTGGAAAGCGTATTCAAGAAAATCGACCCGAATCATCCCTTTGAATACAAGTTTATGGATGAACAATTTGAGCAGAAATTCAAATCGACTTTATTAGTCGGTAAATTAGCCGGCTTATTTGCCATATTAGCCATATTCATTTCTTGTCTCGGATTATTTGGCTTGACGGCATTTTCCGCTGAACAGCGAACCCGTGAAATTGGGATTCGCAAAGTGTTGGGCGCTTCGGTTTTGAATATAGTCGAACTACTTGGGCGCAATTTCATGCTTCTAATCGGAATTTCATTTGTTATCGCCATTCCTTTAGCGTGGTGGATTATGCAAGGCTGGTTACAAAGTTATGAGTATCGTATTAGAATAAGCTGGTGGGTGTTTGCCGGTAGCGGAATATTAGTCGTATTAATCGCTATGTTAACGATTGGTTTTCAAGCAGTAAAAGCGGCAACCGCCAATCCGGTGAAAGCAATAAAAACAGAATAATATGAAGGTGCGCGGTGCACGGTACAGGGTGCACGGTAGCTGACGCATAAACAAATATTTGAATTACTTAATAATCGTGCACCTTTTACCGTGCACCTTGAACCTATTAAATTATGTTTTATCATTTGAAAATCATCTTGCGCAGTTTGCGCCGCAATTTTACCTATTCGGCCATTAATATTGCCGGTTTGGCAATAGGCATTACCGCTTCAGTTCTCATTTTTCTATGGGTATATAACGAACGCAGCTACGACAAGTTCCGGAGAGATGCCGACCGTATTTACAGGATTAATTATACGGCTAAAGTAGGCGACAATGATTCTTGGGTTTGGGCGTCGACCCCTTATCCGCTGGCCGTTGCCTGCAAAAATATACCAGGAATAGAAGGCGTTGCAGTGATGAATCAATCGGAGGATGTTCAGGGAATAAGAGTGAATAATGAATTGTTTTCCGTAGCAAAAAATGCTGTATATGTAGATAAATCCTGGTTAGAAATGCTCGATTATAAAATTATAGACGGATCGCTTACTGCATTTGGCAACAATCCTTTTAGCGTGGCGCTTACAGAATCGGAAGCTAAAAAATATTTTGGAAACGCTCATGTAGTAGGACAGACAGTACGCATCAAAAACAATGATTATATGATACAGGCTGTCATGAAAGACAATCCTTCCAATTCAACTATCCGGAAAAATGTATTTGTTTCAATAGATGCGCTTTTAAAAGATTCTGTAGAATTGGCCGATTCAAAGGAGTGGGGTCAATGTAATTGGATTACTTTTGTTAAACTTTCTCCGGGCGTGGATGTGGAGCAAATCAGCAAAAAAATAAACGATTTAGTTCCTCCTGATGATGAAGTAAAAGTCCAAACAAGCCTGAGGAGATTAACAGACATTCATTTTGAAACAGATATTAATAATTCTCTTTTTATTCATGGCAATAGCAAAACGGTTTCAATTTTCACTTTGCTGGGATTGTTACTTTTGTTTACTGCATGTATCAATTATGTGAATCTTACAACGGCCAAAGCAAACCTGCGTGCCAAAGAAGTGGGTATGAGAAAGATTATTGGGGCAAAACGAAAGACTCTTTTTTTGCAATTCATTACCGAATCATTTTTGGTCAGTCTGGTTTCAATCCTGATCTCGTTGCTGTTGCTTTGGATACTGGCGCCGTTATATCATTTACTGGTCGAAGATGCAAGCTTCTCTTTTTCTTCTCCTGTCTTGTGGGCTATATTAGGTATTGTTTTATTGACAACAAC
>Ga0123357_10006515_pt1 | contig 14272 bp, 10 predicted proteins | sample TergutEmb28metaG_FD_89873 | JGI IMG/M metagenome (GOLD analysis project Ga0123357, IMG submission 89873) | Embiratermes neotenicus P4 segment gut microbial communities from Petit-Saut dam, French Guiana - Emb289 P4 | ecosystem: Host-associated > Arthropoda: Insects > Digestive system > Gut ... | reverse complement strand
TACAAAACAAAAAAAAATAAAAAAAAAAAAATCACACACAACACGTTACATATTTAAAAAAATATTTAATTTTTAAAATTATTCTCTATAAAAAATTTTTTATATATATATATATATATATATATATATATATACTTTTTTTTTTTAAATTATGTATTTATATATTTACAGGACTAGATCCTCTTGGATCATACATGAAGTAGTCACATGTTTGTATGCTTACGTGGCATATAATTATGCAAAATTGTGGATTCTTGCCGATGTCTTCATCTTGTGCCAATTGTGAAGGCCCAACTTCATAATTTTATAGTTTTAAAATTGTAACATTTATTTAATGTAATACCAAGACTGTTGTGTTGTATTCCCTAAAGACGGTGCACTAATTCTGAAACATGAAAGCATTTTATTGGTTATGTAGGATTTTTTGTCATTTTACGTGCATTTGTTGTTTACTGTAATTACTTGTAAGATATGCATGCTTAAATTTGGTATTGTAGTAGCATGTGATATTGAAAATATCCTACATTTTAAAAAAATTAATGAGGAATGATTGTTGTACAAATGAAATAAGAGTGTGATTATTTATTTCATGCGTTTTACAATGTATATCGTGGCATATGTTTGTATTTTATAAATTATGTCATACATTACTACACTTTTAAATCATATTCTTCTCAACATTTGTATTCTACAACCTACCATCCATCTTCCCTTTCATTGGTCTGATGAAAATTTTTCACCTCAAAGTGGATATACAGAACTGCTTTTTGTGAACAGAAAGTCAGAGCATCATAGATCAAACCCGCAAAACTGACATCACACCAAGAAAGACAGTATATTTACTCCATTACCTCACTTCCCCACACACAGGAATACCATATTTGCAGTTTAAATTAGAATATAAAGCGTGACTAAGAATTACAGTTACACTGAAATATGTTCTGAAGGGTAAATAGTAAATTACGGCTTCCCCATAGTTAGGTACATCTTTATGGCCTTAACAGAATTCCATTTGTTTCACATAAACTCTACTTCAAACCTCCCCAGATACCTCAGTATAATAATGCAGAAGTAAATGTATCAACTTAAAGGTAATAATCCCACATACATCTGCACATACTTCAAATAATACAAACTTGTTCACATTTGCAGGCACAAGACACTATACACCCAAAGTCTGATATATAAGACTCCCTCTCATGTATTCTGATGTTTTTGCCTTCTGAGACAGAATACGTATCAGCAAGATCCCAACTTAATTTTACGTTTATGGTTCCGTGCATCGCTGATCTATATTAATAACTGTCCAACGAGATGCAACACAAAGCAGTCTATTTATTGTTCTGCAAGTTCACTGTACATGTTTTGGGTGCCAACCACACCCATCATCAGGAGTACACCAAACTGTAACTACAGCCTCTGGCACTGGTCATATTTCTTGTGCAGCTACCTCCCTCCAACGTGGCCAAGCTTGGTCATGTTGGAGGGAGGTAGCTGCAGTACTGGAGGCTGTAGTTACAGTCAGCACCCGAAACATGTAGAGTGAACTTGCATAATAATAAATAGACTGCTTTGTGTTGCATCTCGTTGGACAGTTATTAATATATCCCAACTTAAATTTACAACTTGTTTATATCACAGTTTATACAGTACTCAATTTCAACTGTCAGTTAAAAAATTATCTACTGTAAACAAATGCAGAGACTAATACCTTCCATTAAAGAACACAATAAACAAAAAGTGAACCCGTATAAGGAGAGTTGATGGCCACAGACACAAAAAAATCAAAATTCAATATATAACATCAACAGTGCTTTGAATATGTCTGATCTTTGTCACATACTATTAGAGAAAATTTTTAAAAATTAGTGTGGTACTTGAGTAAATACACTAAAATACAAACAAAACCATGTTACATGCAGTTGAGCACAAACAACAGTCCGGAGAACCATACACAATGCACACGAAGATCTGCTTCTGCACTCACATTCCAACACACAACAGCTGAAGCATTTGCTTCTTTTCAACCCAAGTCTCAAACTGCAACCAGCCGCGCACTGCATTTAAGCTGGCAACTGCAGCTTCTTTCCTTTTAAAACTGCAACATAATAAAAAGCACAGCTGTAATCATTTTGAGATTACACAAAATACAACAAGACAGGCAATGTGTAATGTTACAATGAAGCAAATTTGTGCAACCACTGTTCCAGTGGAAAAGCAATAAGTATTGCACATTCTGAGTGTGCGTTTCTAGCCTGAGGTATTCAGCATGAGCTGTGTATGTGCCATACTCCCATCTGTGGCCTGTCCAGCTCTACAATATTTTTCCACATTATTTCATAAACGGCATAAATTTTGGAGAGGGGAAAAAAGGTACTGAGCATAAAATGTGCGTTTTGATTTTCTCTACAACTTTTGTCTGAAACATTTCTCATCAAAGAAGAAAGGAGCAAAATATGGTCAAAAATGTAGATCGGTCTTCACGTAAAGTACCCGATATTCTTGTCAGATTTTAATGAAACTTTAATTTTCTCCACAGATTTCGGAAAAATACTTTAGTACCAAATTTCATGAGAATCCGTCCAGTGGGAGCCAAGTTGTTCGAGGTGGACAGATGACAGACAGACATGATGAAGCTGATAGTCGCTTTCGCAATTCTGCGAACGTGCCTCAAAAGGAACAGCAGGCCAATGAACAGAACAGGCTCATTAACCAAGAACATAACAGCCCTAAGAGAAGCACATCAAAAAATTTTAATTACTGGACGTCCACATTTGTGGCAGTGCAAGGATCCAGTAACCTACCATCACTGAGGGAAGAGGGGGCAGTCGTGATGCAAACACATCCTGGAGGCCATGCAGATGTTCAGTGCAATTTTGAAAACATTAAATGTCACCACAACTACTACGAAATGCCTTCATAAAGTTGCAAGTGAACTGCAAGCCAACGGCAAATGTAAAACTCAAGATGGAACAGATGATATGATTGGTCATACCAAGAAGCCACCAATTGAGTCTAAATCAGAACTGTGAATATAACAGCTCAATATCAAGTCTCACACTCTTACTAATGTACAAAGCTGCTGAGCAAGAAGACGTACAACTATCAGGCACCTAATAACCATGGGCACCACAGCGACATAATCTATTGTCTCATTCGCACTCTGCATGCTCAGATGAATTTTATCCTACAATGCTTCATCTGCAGTCGGTTGGAGACTTTTTGACTTAAAGCTCCACCTCTTCTATCCCAACTCAGACTGAAACTGTAAGCAGCTCTGGCTAAACTGCTGCGTCAACCTATCTGCAATATTCCATTCACCCTCGACTGACACCATCACCTCCTTCAACTCTTCCTTTAACACCCATGAGCTTACATCATTAACCCACTCCATGTGAACAAATTCCTTAGGGCTTGTTTGGGCCTACATCCCTAACCATTTCCTCAGCCTGTCCCTAGACCCTAAGACAGGCAGTCCTACTCAAACCAATTCTGCATCCACATCCTGTTTCCTCACCTTCTGGATGTATGAAGCCCTTGGATGAGTCAATAGTATGTAATCTTCCCTACAACTTACATTCCAACAAATTACTAATTACTTCCCTAAATATATAAACTCTCAATATTAAACTTCCCAAACCACCAGCAACAAAGAAGAGGGTGATAAATTCTGCCAAAAGATTTAATTTGGAGGTGTACAAAAATCAATTCAATCACCATGCAATTCGGCAAAACATGTTGAGACGGTGCACTTGCAGAAACAGGCCCAACAACCAAAACCACGAACTAACCACACTATCCGGTCCCTGTTCGGGCCAGGTGCAATTTTCTGTCATGTGATAAATGCCGCACATTCCCATACTTTTGTTATCCCTGAGTTATGTAACTACTCTTGGGAAGGCAGCTGCTGTGCCTGCATTATCTGCATCAAGTTACAAAATCCCTCTATTTGACTGAACGCATTAATCACATACAAATATAAACAACACAGGTGGGTTATTATTGCTTTGGTTCCAATCAGCTGAACTATTCACAATGTCATAGAAGCAAACCATCAGCTGTATACTAGAACACTTGGTGGCAAGGCAGAAAGCACTTTTAGCACAACAATGGTGAGACATTTTACTTGCCATACCATGATTATTAATTACAAATAATTGAAAAAAAAGTTGAGATTTTTGTCTGTTAACACAAGTGCATCTTATAATGTGGACAGAATTTGTAAGTTCAGAAACTTGAATGTACATTATACCATACACACACACACACACACATGGGAAGACAGGACAGCCTTTATTGCATTCATTCCTCTATCTGCAGCATATTGTCACAAGCAGCTACAGTTACCGGGGCACAAACACTTAACATGAACAATGAACACACTTTAGCTGAAGTGGGTTCCATTTCAAACCCAATGCCCTTCTCATAGCTAACATCACATTTTTGTCAAAATCACTTGTGAATTTTATACATGCAGTAAGGTGGATGGAGTGGAGAATTGTCCGTTCTCTTTATTTCACAGCCATGGACATAAGCAAGTCGATTGACCCTACAAAGAACAAAGTCACAATACTGAAATCAAATCTCTAGTGACTATGGAAAGTGACAATGATGAGTCTGAGAGTCACACTTTGACTGCAGAGGATGAGATAGGTTATGGGCAAATGGGAATTGATTCATTATTACAACAAAAGTGTGCACCCTTGCAGATCAGTTACACAGTGTTCCAGTGCTCAAGTGCCATATGGTGCATCTAAAGACAATGACAAATGGAATAAACTCACACTCCTGCCCTTGAAGCAGTGCAGAATACACCAATTGCAGTGCATCCATGAAGAAAGAGGCACAATTAAGTGCTATACATATATATATATATATATATATATATATATATGACATCTCCAACCCATTTATCTTTTTTTTCTGTATTTTACGGAAATGATTGCACTGCTGGCGGTGATGACTAAATCATTGTTATTCAGACGCTGTGACAAGGGACCGTCTCCTGTACCCGATGTAAGTGAAGCCAAAATATCTGTGCTCCTGGCAACAGCAGTGCAGAAAGGATGTTGTGTACAAAGCAAACTGACAAACTACTAGGCAAAAGTGGAGCAGTTTTACAAACCTTTTGTAGTGTCACAATAAAAAAAAAAAGCTTCCCACACAAAATCACAGCCTCCAACCAAAATGTGTAATAAAAGAAACTGGAAATTTGGATACTTCTAGAACTCTATTAGATATTGTTAGGCCATGAAAATATTCATGAATATGTTTAAGACATCCCGCACAATCTGTGTTTTATTTCCTCAAAAATGTCATTCATTTCATAGCTTCACCTTTTTCCCTTCAAATAATTTTCGTAAAGCACAGACTACAATTTAAATATCCAGCCCAGACAACTCCAAAGCAGCGACCCAATTATTTTAATCCAAAATCCACCATTTGCAGCTTAAGGATCTCAGTAATTACCTGCTCACAGTTATAGAAATGAGCAAAGAAGTGTGTAAAAAGAATGGGTTTTCTGCTTGTAGATAGACATCACATAAATATGATAAGGAAACACAGATTTTAATAAACTAAGTCCAGTCTGTAGGCACCATACAAACTTAACTTAAAAATTGAAATGTTCGGGACCCAATGTCAGTTGCACACACAACACAGTGTGATTCTCAAGACACTGAACATCTAGCCATCTAGTGGCCCTCCTTTTGCAGCTCTCATTTAAACTCTGGTCTCCTGCACATCACCTGGGCATTTAATTCCATCACCAAAGGGTTAACATCTGCTTACTACTTACTTTATAAGGGGCTGTAACCCCATTCACTGTTACATACAGAAACACTCTCGTAAAAACATGATGAAGCTAAAGAAAAGATTAGATTATCAATGGATGGCTGCACAAGGTTGGTATCTTGGCTGGCCAGATAAGCCATATGAACATATAAAATGGCACTGGTAGCAGGTCAAGGTGACTTTCGCACTGGGTCACTTTGCAATTTCTGTCTCAGGTGACACCATGCACATGCAAAACTCACCTTTAGTAATGTAGAGGTAAAAGAAATCACAGTAAAGAACAGTTTGCACGACTCCAGCTACGATGGCGATAAGGTCATAATGATTCTCAAAGTAGTAGCGGTATATCCAGTTTAGTAGATACAGGGCACGATACGAGCCGAGAGCGAACAGATAATGCGATGTGATGCTCTCTGCCTCACCAGTCTTGGACACCAGAAACAGCTGAGGCAGGATAGCCACTGATTCAAGGTAGATACTAAATGTCCACAACACCTGTAAGACATCAAACAGAAGTTTAAAAAGCTGTACCAATTAGTAGCCCAATACGCATTTTTATTCGAAGGAAACCTTAGCTCTCACACGGTCTACTTAATCACATGAATGACTGTGTTCTACAAGCATGTAAGACTACAATTGCATTCCTGCCACTACCCTATTATATTGAGAATTTGCAGGATGGCCAACACAGCAGTATCCATTCTTTTGGGATGTGACACTGTGCCACTGGGTATTCAGTTCCCCTGCTTTGAGACCAATACACTGTATTGAAAAATCTCAAACCAAACACCCACTGACGCAGCATCGTATCCCAGAAGAACGGACAGTTCATCCCCACTGCTGCGACAACCTACAAATTCACATGCCCAATGAAGTTTCAACTTCAAAAGTCTTATGTATAAGCATACAATCACTGCATTCGCCTGGATGAACTGGTACCTTACAAACCTATGATAGTGCATTTTTTTGTGTTCTGAGACATAACTTGCAGGAATTGATGTAGTAAATATAAATAATGAAGTCTTTTCAATGGAATTTATTATTTTAACCTTTTGGTGCTGGAATTATTTTTTAAATTTTAGCACATCCTGTATACAAAATGTGAATAAAACAGGAACCAAATATTTTAGAATTATGAAACAAACTGCATTTTGAAGAGGAAAAAACGGAGAGTATATACCGTGTTTAAAATACTCAGTACCTGTATTTGTTGAATAAATATATAAAATGCAACGTTTAGAGGTTAGCGGTGTGGTACGACCGCTATAGGGGTCGTTAGGCATCAAAGGGTTAATGGCACAAATCTTTAGATGTAGAAGGAAAACCTTTTTTATGAAACTAGGCATACTTTCTTCTAAAAAACAAGGTTTTAGTAGTACCTGGGCAGGATCTGTTCACATCGAAATTAATCTGCAAATGACTTTCTGTAATGCCCTTCTCCTTAAAAGTTAGTTTTCATTTAACTCCCACATGTATAACACATTTATCTGTCATGCAGAACAGACAAAATTGCATTCCAATTGAATCTGGGAGTATAAATTTGTGTGTGAAGTATAGAACTCACTTCTGCTCAAGTTAACATGTGGAAAATAAAAGCCCAAGCTATTGACACTGTACACACTTTGAAGGAAGGCATGTAACAAGAGACTTGAACACAAACATGTTTAAATCATGACCACAACAGTAAAATACATAATGCATACATGCATGCATGTATACATATACACACTATCTAAATATTTGGGATAAAAATTACATTACTCAGCTATACAAATTGACCCCATATATCATTACTGAAGAATTTTTCTCCCTTGGTATGATTCTCTGATGTGCATCCTCTGACTAATACTTTCCTATGAGAAGTACATAGACAAAGATATAGAACTCACTTCCAGAACTGTGTACTCATGATTGATGAGGAGAGCAAGCGCTACAGCGGGAATAATCAAAAACTCAATCCTGGAAACAAAACACTGTATATTACCACACAATTAATTTACACCACCTTGTCCGACACAACAGTTGGCACACACATATTACAATGGACAACAATTTTTAACTTTCTACTTTATTACAGAAAGGTGTACTGAGAGTGAAAATGAAAAGCAAAATGTTTTAGCATGTACTGATTTTATGTAAAGGGGATCTTACAGGAATTCATAAAAACTGCCTATAGCAGATTTTCTTTTGAAGCAATAAAGAGTTTGAGAGCACAAGGCACCCAATTCATGCTTGGAAAATGGTGAGAAAAACCCAGAATATGAACAAATTAGCACTTTTTAATAATATGATAATTATAAAATAATCACAACACTGTTCACATTTTGCATGCATTCAAATACCACATGAAAAAGAAATACTTAAAAATTATATGTTCTATTGTCTTACATTACTTCCTCCTGTTATGGGAAGTTTCACCTTCCCCAAAGACAAACCAGCAGTAATCACCCATCACAACTAGATCCCACCTTCTTAATACTGTTGCTCCATTTTGTCTATATCCTGATGAAACCATTCACCCTTTCATTACTAAGCGCTCCTCGGTTCCCAGGATAAAAGCTAAGGTGTGAGTACTGCATGTGAATGTTCAGTGATATCTGGCACATTAACTTCTGGTAGTTCTTCTCCTTTCTGATGTCCAGAAAGCCATAAACCAATCATCTGAAGGACATCCACACAGCCATTTCAGTGGAGTTAAATTTCCTTCTGAAATTCTTGTCACGCATAACTTTTCCAATATGCACACCAACAAAAGTCCCTCGTTTACCTCTGGCATCACTGAGATTTGGAAACTTAGTGCACAAGTAGAGGAACCCTTCACTATTTCTGTCCAAAGCTTTCACAAAGTTCTTCACAATCCCCAGCTTTATGTGTAGCGGAGGCAGAAGCACCTTCTCGAGATTCAGCAACGAAGTGTCCTTAACATTACATGTTCGGGGAATCAAATCTTCTCTCGCAGGTCAGTACTTCCCAGTATCATGTCTTTCAGTTGCTTGATGGTCCCAAAAGCCCCCCCCCCAAAAAAAAAACTGTGTATGTCCCATCCGCAGACCAAGGAAAGAGTCCAATCATCTTAAGATACCCACACATCTGCCCACCATGCTTCTTGTAATCGATCACATTTAGTAAGAGTAACATACTTGTATTTTGGTAGATTCTTTCTTAGCCACTGAACAGGCAACAGCTATCAACAGTTCTACATCTGCATTATGTAACAACACAGTTGTGAAGCTCAGTTTCAATGAATCGATAAAAAGCTGCCATTTTTGGAGATCATGTGGAAAGCCCAGTTCTTCCAACAGGCTATTTGCATCACTGCAGACACACACAGGATCATGCCTTCAATGATATCTGGAAAAAATTTCATGCCTCTTTCTGAATACGAATATCCTGGTTTCATTAGCCAGCAAGTTCCACTGCAGCAGCCTTGATCCCATAAGTTCTGAATGCTGCTTTCAAAAATTCTATTTTTATTTGTGATGTGACTGTCCTCATTTCATAGCATACAGAACTTCGTTTGGAGATAATATAATCAGTGTGTTTTCCAGTCTGACACAAGCTTTCAAAGTTATCTCTGGTATAGTTATGTTGGATTACGTTAACTCTCTTCTGAGGCATTCCCAGTATACAATGTAAAAAATAAATCCAAGCACAAGCTCCCAATAGTGTGGCTGCTTGTTAAAATGTAAGTAAAAAATACTATACAATGTATGTCCTGAGACATTTCATTTTTGAGACACATGTCCCTGTCAATTAGCACAAGGTATCAAATGACCAAATAATGGGCACCTTTTAATTATATGTATAAAGGCGCAAGAACACTTGTCTGAAAGCAGACATGCATGATGCAAGAAGTGGTATGGATCTAACTGATTTTAAGAAGCGTTTCAAGAACCCTCGGTTTGGACAGTCCCAATTCTCACGCAAAATTGCACATCTTCTACACAGTTCTTGTTTCATAGCTGCAATTACGTTACCTTCACTTGCTGGTGTCTGTACAGTCCTTGAAAGACCTGCATTCACAAGTGCCACACTTCCTGACACACACAGAAAATGTTCCAATTGTTGAAACAGGCTGCTGTCTGATTGCCCTCAACCAGAATAATGCAGTGTGAATTCCCATGCATCAGTACCACCTTGGCTGTTACACGCAATGAGGGTTAAAAGCATGTTTCAGTATTCCATGTGTGTATATTCTGCCAGTTTTTTAATCACAACTGAGCCCTGCTATACACTGTTTGTCTTGAGTATGCCTAACAACACACTTTATTGTTGTGATGAACAACACAGCTGAGAGTGTGTTAATCCATTAGACGATGACATGCACCTCAAAAAGTGGACAACACAGGATATATAACATCTCCAACCTACTTTTTAACAATAAATCACTACAGGGTGCATGTCTGCTCATTTAATTCCACTCTGTACATTCCTGTGATATGGCTATAAAAAAGGAACTCTGGAACTTGTACATGAATAAAGGTAAAGGTTTCCCTATAACAGGCCATGAAGGTCCAGAGGAGTTGTAGAGGTATAGCTCCAACCTATCTTGAACCTTGGCACTTGATGGGGATGGGCAGTTAATGCCATGCTGATCTACCCATGGGAAAATATAAATTTGGATACTAATTGCTGTACTAAGATTTGAAGTAAAAAAGTAGCAGGTATCTCAACAGCCTTACCACGTATTTAACTGCATTTCTTCATACAAGTCTTCACACTAATTCAGTAAACACCAAGTTAAAAGCTTTCTCTTTAACACAACATTCACAATACCTTTTAACAATGAAACTTCATTTTTGCTTACCGAAATGTGTCATGATTCTGATCATATGTTGCCTTGAACTTGATGTACATCAAATAAATAGTAGCATAAGATGCACCAATGAATATGACTTTCATTACTGTGTTGTATGGTGAGACGAATGATGTGAGAAGATCCAGGTACCGTGACGTATAAACCACAGCAAAGAGTATTTGCGATTTTCCTGATATCCCTGTGAACATGTTCAGTTTGGAACACACGAATTAAACACAGCCAAACACGGGAAAGGCGGAGAAGCATGATCTCATATCACGTGCAATCTGGTCCGCCTCAAAACGTTTTGATTCATACAGTGTCAGTGACCCTAAATTTAGCAAACACGTAAGAGTTTAAAATTTTAGTGTTGTGTCCCCACATGTAACACAACAAAAATACTTCTCCACTTCACTAATATTTTTATGCAGCTACAAAATAACTCCATCAATACGCAGCTGAAACGGGGTGTAACGTACACAACAAGCGAAACGATGTAATACTCGTAAAGTACCGGCTATAACACAACAACCATTTACGCTGAATAAACATCAAAGTAGTATTACCTGCACATGATCGTGTCTTCCATATTTTCAGCAACAAAACTACGATTGCCAATAGATGGGATAAATCCCCCAGAAGTCGAAATATATTCATGTCTACACACAATTATTTCTTGTCACGACCCCCCTCAAATGTGACGTGGCTTTCTCCGCAGATGGCAGCACATACGACACACGAAACTTATCAGTTGCTACAATTACTTTTTCTGTGTTATCGATGCTAACACCGCTGTTGTGCTCTAATCCGTAATGTTTTGTCCCATAATGCACTATGATGCTAGTTCAAAACACCATTGGATTTTAACTTTTCGTAGAATACGAGGGATAACACAGAATTAAGTTTTTGTATTGGTATTGGATGAGAACAACGCTCTCCTGGGTTAATACCACTACTTGCTGGGTAATAACCCAGAAGAGCACAGTTCTTATCTACTCCATAACGGAAGCCTGAAATCACACATAGTACATCTCTGGTATGATTCTTTTATACACGGGATTAGCTGTCGAATGGACCTTACCTGCGTACATATGCCATGAAGCAATTACATTTTTGAGAAGCTAGCCGGTTATCAACTAGTCAAGAAATTCCCACATTTTATAGGACCCCGAAGATTCATCACCGCATTTACAAGTGCCTGCCATCTCTCCCTGTCCTGAGCCACATCAATCCAGTCCATGCCCGTCCAAACCACTTCCCTAAGATCCATCTTAATAGTATCCTCCCATCTACGCGTGTGTCTTCCAAGTGGTCTCTTTCCCTCAGGTTTCCCCACCAAAAACCATATACACCTCTTCTCACCCCCATATATGCTACATGCCCTTCCCCTCCCATTCTTTTGTATTTGATCACACAAAAAAAATATTTTTACTTATGTTATAATATATTTGTTTCTTTTTAGCTTTTCAATAGCCACCTCAACCTCAAAAGAACTCGACTCAGGCACAAGTGGTTCTGTTGTGCATATTTCTGTTTGCCTCACATCATTAACCACACATACATTTTGTAGCCAAGAGAAATGGTTCCTCAACCCAGAAAAAATACTGTGGGAGTCTGTAACCAAATACCCCTGTTATGCTTTACAATATTATTTTGAGGCTGGTAACCCTTCCTAAAGTTACTGATATCCTTACAAAAGTCTCAGATATTTTTTATCTTACTGTTAGGTGCACATTCATCAATTTTAGATTTCAGATATTTCTTGTTGTTGTTTCTGTAATGTCTACCAGCTTCATGTCTTACATGATTTCAATTTGGATCCTGTAATCACTGCATTTTAGCTTTCTTCCTTTGATCTAAAAACTCAACATTCTTCATCAAACTACAATTATGCCATTTCAATTTATACAGACCTACAATCCCTTTAGCTGTGGTTTTAACATTCTATTTCATGTTCTCCCAAGCCCTGTGTACATCCTCACTATCATTTAAAATCTCCAAAACTGCAAACCTATTTGACAGCATAATCTGTTACTGTTTCCTAACCTCCAGCTCATTTGCCTTCCTGAGATTCAATCATTCCATATCAAAATCTGTGCTGCTATATATTTACTGCCAAACTTCCCTTAGTTTTGCAACCACCAGATAGTGATCATCACATTCAGCTCCCCTGAAAGATTGCACATCAAGTATACTCAAAAGCCATAACCTGTCTATTAATAGGTGATCAATCTGGTTGTGAGTCTTCCCATCGGGAGAGGTCCAGGTATATCTGTGAATGTATTGGTACAGGAACATCATGCTCTTAATAACTAGAATTTTTTATGTGTCAGAGTTCACTATTCTAAAACCATTAACATTACTACCCTGGTGCAGACTCTCATTCCCAATCGTTGGTTTGAAAATACTCTCTCTCCCCACTGTGCATTAAAATCTCCTAAAAGACTTTGCATATGGTACTTAGGAAAATGAAAACGTGCTCCAATTCCTCACAAAAAGAGTCTTTTGAATCATCACTTTTCACCTCACTTGGTGCATTCACAGTAATAACAATAAAATTACACCAACAACCTCAAAGAGCTATGTGACATTCTACCACTAACAAACTCTACTCTCTTAACTGTTGAGATAGAATGAACATGCCCTACAATTTACATACACACAAGAATACTTTACCAGATTAACGACTGCAGTCCGAACTTTGCACGGTTGAAAAGACACTTGAACAGGTCACATGAAGGTTCATCCGCATCAAGTTATGAGCAACTCTAGGGGAGCAGCTGTAAATATGCAGGTGACTGAAGGAAAGGAAAAGTGTACTGCAATATACAGACGCATGTAAGCTTTTCTGTAGTGGATCAGTTGTTAAAGTTATATTTGCTTTACAGAACACTCAATTATGAAGGGAATCTGTATCATGTTCTAATATTCTGTGCAGGTAACATGGGAAACAATTTTCTGTTAACAGCCATGTTTGCAACACAGTTTCATGCACTTCAGCATCATCACTACGCTAACCACCGTGTTGTTTGAGTAGCTATTCTGAACCAGAGCGATACTAGATATCTGCGCTGCTGCCCACCCAGTGTGGGTACCTGGTCCTTCTCTAGGTCAAAGCAGATGGAGCATCACATTGACCACTCACCCCCATCCAATGCTGCGGTGATAAGAAGAGTGGATGTGTACCTCTATCCCACCGTAGGCATTCACGGACTGTTCTAGTGTTAAATATACCTTTCCCTTATTTTACACAGTGTTCATCCATGAAATATACATCTTAGCCAAACAGGCCTTGCAACTAAAATTACACTAGAGTGGAGATATTTGGATACTAATCAATTAGCAGATATATTTTACCTGTAACATTGTCTATATTTAAACACAGTTGTTTTACTCCTCAATTTGTATTATACCATTTACCAAAGCCAATGTTATATTTTAACTACATATAACCTTTGTGTAACATGTATGCCCTAAAGATGGCCAAATGTAATGCCTAAAACATGTAAAAGGAATGTCATGAAAAGTAATTTTGGAATTAACTTTTGAAAAAGAAATGTTACGCAAGAACCAGGAAGACTTATTAGCTTCTTGCTATTGCCGTAACTAGGAAGCCTGCAGCTTTACAGAGTAAGCAAATTCAGCAATTTAGTAGCTTGCTCTACTTATTTATTGGTAACT
>Ga0123357_10006514_pt1 | contig 14272 bp, 7 predicted proteins | sample TergutEmb28metaG_FD_89873 | JGI IMG/M metagenome (GOLD analysis project Ga0123357, IMG submission 89873) | Embiratermes neotenicus P4 segment gut microbial communities from Petit-Saut dam, French Guiana - Emb289 P4 | ecosystem: Host-associated > Arthropoda: Insects > Digestive system > Gut ... | reverse complement strand
GGCGAGGTGGGGGGGGGTGGGGGGGTGACTTGAAGAGTGAAAAAAAAGAAAAAACTGGAACACAAGGGGGGGTTGCACAAAAAAAAAAAAAAAAAAAAAAAAAAAAAACTGTTTCCCGAAGTCCCATTCGCCTCTCAGTATCTTGAAGACAGTTCCGTATTGTAGCTGTTCTCACATCTCTTTGTTTTGGTGAAGTCAGTGCGCAAATTCTGCGCGAGCGGTCTAAAGCGTGGGTCTGCGACCGCTCACTTGCTAGGATTGCGGGATCGATTCCTGCCAGGGTCATAGATGTCTGCCTCTTGTGAATGTTGTGTGTTGTCGAGTATAGGTCTCTGCGACAAGCTGATCCCTCGTCCAGAGGAGTATTTCTGAGTGTGTGTGTGTGTGTATCATTGTGTGTAGTCAGGTGTAACAATAACCCTTGACACCTACAATGAGTGGGTACAATACGTCAGACTAAGAAAGGAAGGAAGGAACTAAGTAATAAGAAAGAAAGTGTGCTAATTTTGCTAATCTAACATCTTGCATTATATTTACAAGTGGTGCCTGTTTAACAGATGGGATGTTACAGATGTTTTTCCTTGTTAAAAAAAATAGCTGTGTTCAGCAAAATGCCATCTTTGTAATTTGTTACATTTATATCTGCACTAAGTGGACGTAAAAGCAAATGACGATAATCCAACTGTTCTGTATCCCTAATCAGTTCCCTAAAACTTACAGGCCACACTGTTCATGTAATGTAGCAGTGCTGATCAGGTGTCCCGCGACCATCTAGTATAACTCGAGGATTTGAATATGAAAGAATTATATGAAATTCAGTACACATATTAAGATTTAAAAAAAAATGACGTGTTTCTTGTAACGCACAAACACTCGAAGTTAGGAAAATGAGTGAAGGTTCGATGTCGTCCTTGTTACGCTGAGGGGATACTTTTACTGTTACTGTTACTGTTACCGTTACTGTTACTGTTACTTTTAGTATGTAAAGGCTGCAAATAGTTAGGCTTTTAAGTTGATAATTTTACCAACATTCCATCGTCTTTCTGTTTTACGCAACAAATGGCATTTTAAATTAGCCTATGTCTATTATTATTATTGTCTTATATAATTACTGAGAGCCGGAAAAGTGTCCCGAGTGTGCCGCGGGCACGCAAATTTGAGCCCCACTGTTCTAACATATTATAATACAAATGTTAATTACACTCAATATGCTACAAAATAGTAGGAGGCGCTGTTACACCGTCATGTGCGTTGCTGTTCTAAACTACTTGAAAGCTACGAAAGAAATACTTCTTTTCTTCTGTTATGATCGATGAAGCAGTTTCTAGCATATTTAAATACTTTCTCCTGTTTCTGTATAACAGATTAAATGCATCATTTTCCAAGATACCTTGATCTTCAAAATCTAAATCACTTTCTACTTCTTTTATGGTTGGACGGAGTTGGACGTCATTCAAATTTCCATCATGCTAATGAAGCCCAAATATCTGCAGACGTCGCTGTCACTTACATCCAGCTGCTTAGGTATTCTGTTTTTGGTCCAAGTTGTTTTCATAGCATAGACAGTCTAGTCACTAGGCAACGCCCTGTACGACCGAGGATTCGACGTTGGATTCCCGGGATGTCAAGATTGTTTTGTATTCTCCTGAGAGTATATATCGTTTCTGGGTCTACATAGCCTCTTATTTCATGCGTACCAGAGGCTTATGCGCCGGGACGAAAGCGGCCAAGTTGTGAAGCTGACTACCTTTTCCATAGGGTGGCGATTTTAGGAATGCGTGGAACTATATCTCACCTCCACCGGGGTGCCTTCAGGACGTGTACAGAGACAAATTTACCTTTATAATTTTCAGATATGCCTTTATAAAATACGTAGAAAACTTGATAAAAAAATTCTACTATACTCACTGAGAATCGCTGAAAACTGTATAAGCATTTGCATTTTCGTTCAAAGTTTGACTACTTGCACTGTAGGGACACAAGCGTCAAGAACACGAGCACGGAGGCACTAATAAGAAATACTGTGCATAAATAAAGACAATGAAGACTAAGTGTATTACTCGTTTTACTTCTTGGCTGCAAGATATCTTAGGTCTGTAGAGGAAAAGGAATTTGAAAACCACTATGAGGCAGCTTCCTCCAACAGCATTTGTAGGCATTAAAAACTTTTAACAAGCATTCTATGGAAGTGAAATTCCCTGCAGAGAAAGACAGATACTGGACTGGATAAGAGTGATGAACTAAAGTTATGCAGTTGACTTCAAACACAGCCGAAATAAAAGCAAATTTTAATCCCAGGAACTTTTAAGCTGGAGGTATGGATATGTCAGAAACCTCGGGCGGCAGAGGGTAAAAGTTTTGATGTGGAGGAAGCAGTTGGCAGGATAATGAGCACAATGTTGTGTGTCTTTGTCTTGCTTCAAAGAAGGCGAAGCTTCTTGGCCAGCAACCTCTAAGCAAAAGTTCTGCATGGTTTTTCCTTACTTTATTAAATGACAGTTATTCACTGGTAAATATAATACTGCGTTGATTTTGTACTTGACTATAAGCAAGATTTTGAATGGAATATTGCAGAGTGTAGTGTAATATAAGGTAACATACCAACATTTTCTTTGGCTTACGGAAAAACACTGAGAAAATCTCAGTCCAGGTTCTCGATTTAGGGACTGCGAATCACACGTGTGTCTTTTCAATTACAAAGTAGGATAACCTAGGAAAACACGAGTTAGGAAGATTTTTTTTGGAATAATTTATTCTATTCTGCCATGCCGGGGTGAGTCGGAATAGATGAGTGTTTGTGTAGGAGTTCGCTTTCTTCTGGAGGAGGGTCTTTTTGTGTTGCCTCAGCAAACCGGCAGTCTGTGGAGTCCACCCTTGTCTTTTTCGTCTAACTTCATCCAAATACTAATAAATTTAACGTTCCTGTCAGAAGATGTATAACAGCAGTTAATTTCCTGGAGCATTGTTCATCCTGTCCCTTGTGTGTTGCCAACGTGTGGCAGTAAGCTGTGTTGTCAACGCTCTACAAGAACACACTGCCTCCATTTTGGGGACAAAATTAATTCACGAACTCCAGCATTTGTCTCCCGCCAACGAGTGTGCCGGATCGACTGCTTCTAAATCCTCGACCACTTACTCACCCACATGGTTGCACGTTCTTCCGAAACGTCTGAAACATGGAAGAGCGACTCAAGATGTCACAAAAAAAAACAAAAACAAAAACAGAACCGTCATCAGCACTGAAGCGTTAAGAAGGTTTTAAACTGATAAGACTCGCTGTGTTTTCAGCTTCGTCGAAAGTGTTCTGTATGAAGAGGGAAGAAGTTCGTACCTTCCCTTATGTTGCCCACACCATTTCTTTCAAGCTGCCTTTCAACAGGACCCGTGGCTTTGAACATCAGATTCAAACTGATAAGCTCAAAGAAAGCAAACAAATTTACGTAAACTGGCAACACCACTCGTCTGATGCAGGCAGGAAAACCCTCCTCTTGGCGCCATATTTTACTGGCGCCTTCTGCACTGCAGGCTAATACGTAAACCTTCTGACCCTTAGAATCAGTGAGAGGCAAGGTTTCATCTGGTCGGAGGTATACAGACCCAATCTGTTTGTTACAGGGTGCTCAATAATACATATCTCCTACCAACTTTTATACAATCTTGTTTCCTGAAGCAAAAAGCTGGAAGTAAAGTTATGCCTTTGTGTGTTTTAGTAATAATTTGAATCAGTATAATGATATGCAGTGTGTTTTCTGTGATGTGACGCCGTGTAGTTTTGATGTTAGGTACCAACGTTTCGGAGGAAAAAAGTCTCAACGGCGTCGCATCTTAGAAGGCAATTCTGCAAAATTATTGCCACGAGAAACTCAAATCTCACTCAGTTTTAGGCCGGTTTCCAAAACAAAACGTTACCTTGCAGTATTATACGTGACACTAACCTGCATATGCTCTTGAAACGATTGTTTTGAAGACAAATGGGTTGATTAATATGGGAGCCAGTTTGAAGGGCGTGCTAGTTACCTTGGGTCACTGTTCTGCTAAGCACGTTCGCATAGTCGCGAAAAGGGCCAGTTACCTTCGTCATATCCGTCCGTCTGCCTGTCTGTCCTTCCGACTGACCGTACGCATGAATTAGCGCCTGTCCCACTGAACGTGTTTAAGCGAAATTTGATATTGGAAACTCTAATGAAAATCTGCAGAGAAAGTCCAAATATCTTTAAAATCGGGCAAAGATATCTGGTACTTTATGCCAGTGTTTCTCAACTGCCGGACCGCGACCCAGTACCGGGCCCTGGCATCAATTATACCGGGCCGCGACAGATTCTCTTGGAATTGATAACTAATTTAAACGTAATTTTATATTTGTCAACATGCCACAGCGTACACATAATTGTACTAATACTTTTTATGATTATGCCATAATTAATTATTAGTACTTACTTTAGTTTAATGTCTGAACTTAAAAAAAAAATTGGAACGGTACTGACGAGTAAATCTGTTGGGACCGGGCACTCGTCTTGTGAAAAAAGTATTTACCGGGCCGCGGTCTTACAAAGATTGAGAAACACTGCTTTGTGCGAAGAACTAATTATGTTTTTTGTTGCCGACAGCATTAAATCGCCTTAAAAACGCTGTCTTATAGTGATATGGTATCAGGCTGTTAGAATGGTCGAGGAGATATAAACATAGCTTGACTCGCTACAGTGTTAAGTTATACGCACATTACATGACCTCTTACCTTTTTCTACGAACTAGACCAATAGTAGGCTTCTGGGATGGTTAATTTAAAATATCTGAAAACCGTGGCCTGGCTCTGAGTCAATATTCTAGCAATCAAATTATCAAACAATCCAAATGCTATAGGAATATGAAAGAGGAAACAATGTCTGGAGAACTCGCTTTGCAGGGAACAACGGGCCTGTCGCCAGAGAGACAACGCAATGAACGAATTAATTTTCTAATTTTATATTCATGTCAGTTCCTGGGAGCATGTCGGTTCTGCAGTCAGCTACATCACCAAGACTGGCGATACGCATGTTTTGAGTCTGTAACATGGGAAAATTGGGGCTGTTAAAATTGTCTGTACCACAAGCAGCCGTCAGCCAGTACATATTCGCTTTAGGAGAACAAGTAGATATTTTATGGCTGTGGCAGCGAAATCCGCTGTTCGTAAAAGAAAACGTATTGTATCACTCGACTGACATCTGAGATGTTCCGAACAGGCACGAAGCCACCCCACAGGACACAAGACCGAAAGCCGAAACGAAACATTGGGAAACGGAAGAACCAGGAACCTAATCCATGAAACGGAAAATAAAAAGGAGCATCAAAACCACGAAAGAAAGAATGGAATCCAATAGTCAAAATGGTAGAAAAGATCAGGAGGACAAAAAAGTAAGAAAATCAGCGGAAGAGGGCGAAATAAAACACCGTCAAAAATTAAGAAAGGCTTGAAAATGTTTCGTTTTAAATATTCAAAGAATTGAACTAAGAAAAAGACTTGAAATTTTGAAGCAAATAATAAGGTCCAAGGAGTATAAAGTGTTTCTCCTGGGAGGGCAAAGTCAATTTCTCAGATTCACAACCCTTTTCTGTAATGTAGGCCTAAGTTAAAAATAGTTATACCAGTGCATGCCACGAAGGGGGAGTAGAGGTAAAGGTCCATTCATTCTTGACCTCACTATAAATGGAGACGAATGGTCAGCCTCACGAACCGACCGCCTTAATCTGATGAGAGATCCTTCAGTACCCCTTGAATATGTGGCTCGGTGGGCCCCCAGAGCCGATATGGACATGTTACAGAAGAATAAACCTTCTTGCCCCTGCCGGGATTCGATCTCTGGGTTGTGCAGCCAATAGCTTATCACTATACCGACTGAACTCTTACTAAGAACTGTTACAAAGTTAACTCTTTATCTACGGCTGACCTCAGGAATGTTCACTTCCCTTTCTGCTTTTTAATTAAAATGTATTGAGTTTTTGTTCCGCCGTGGGTGCTACAAGATTTGTCAATTCTTCACTGAATCTTCCTAAAATTTTGGGTCTTATTTGAAGAATACAAATTGATAAAAGTCCATTTGTGTAATTCTGCCATATATTTCTGCTAATAACCTCCAAGTTTGTTAGGAACTTCATAATCATTCCCTCGGGCTTCAGATGGTTTATGATACGGGTGTTGATTACTTTCAAGTTTAATTTAGCTCTTCACCGTCGTTTCCACGTTCTACTCCTGTGACGTATTTTTTAGTGCTGCCAAGAAACGTGAAAACCGCACTAAAAATTCGTAAAACAAATGAGTAATTCTTACGAAAATTTGCATCAGTTCGTTGAAAAATAAACTCTTTTCACGACCGCAGGTTTCTGACAATAAACGGCCACAACGACGACAAAGACGACAACGTGTACTTCTGTGCGTGAAACAACCCGGAGGTCTGCAAGTGGCTTCGAGCTAAGGCAAATGCTTTTGCAGTAAGAAACCATGTTTTCAAAAATGTGACGCTGATGGACACCATGATAAGTGGGACCCATTCACCACGGCATGGTAAGTCCACAGGTTTCGGATGGAGGAACGGCCTCCAATATGGAGGATAGATGCGGATATAATGAATAAGCAGTGGCGGGCAGCTGACAAGGAATGGTCCTCCAGCTTGAGGGTTGGGCGAAGTTATAACTCCTCACCGTAAAAACTGACCGCGTTACGAAATGGAAACAAGTGCCTTGGGTTGGACTGATCCTTTGGTAGAACTTAAGCAATAGATTAGGGACTTGAGATTTGGTACATGGAATGCGAGGAGTCTGCATAGGTCAGGGTCACTTATTACAGCAGCCAGGGAATTAGCGAGGCGTAAATTAGATTTAGTGTTTTTACAGGGGGTTGGGTGGGACAAAAGGGGCACTTTAAGAGCAGAGGATTACATTTTATTCTATGGAAAAGGAAACAAAAATCATCAATTAGGAACAGGATTTTTGTACAACACAGACTAGTATCAGCAACTCAGAGAATGTACAAGGAAATTAATCAGTGAGTGTTTTTAAAAATGTGACTTTAACAAGGAACTGTGTAGCTCCCTGAAGATGATTTTAGGATCGAAACATGTTGGAGCGATTTTAAATGTCTTAATGTAAAAAAAAATTATGTGTGTGCATTAGGTGGTGTGCTAATTAAATAAGAGAGTGGAGTTTCTTAGTGATAGATGTCATATGTAGCTCTGAGGGGTCACTGGTTTAATACCATTGTTTCGATTTTGCATGCACTAAGTGAGGAAAAAAGTGATGATTCTAAAGAGAGTTTTTATGAGGAATTAGAACAGGTATTCGACCATTTTCCTAAGTACCATATCAAAATTCCATTAGGAACTTTTAACGCGAAATTGGGGAGAGAAGATATTTTCAAACTGACAATAAGGAATGCGAGTCTACATCACGATAGTAATGATAATGGTGTTAGAATAGTAAACTTTGTCACATCAACAATTCTATTTGTTAACACCAAGATGATCCCGCACCGAAACATTCATAAATACACCTGGACCTCCCCTGATGGGAAGACTCACAACCAGATAAATAACATATTGATAGATAGATAGGAGATGGCATTCGAGTGTACTAGATGTACGAAGTTTCAGCGGAGCTGACTGTGATACTGATCACTATCTGGTGGTTGCAAAAGTTACGGTATGATTGGCAGTAAATAAACAAGCAGTACAGAAGTTTGATGGGGAAAGATTAAATCTCAGGAAACTAAATGAGCTGGAGGTTAGTAAACAGTATCAGATTGAGATTACAAACAGGTTTGCATCTTTGGAGAACTTAAATGATGTAGAGGACATAAAGAGGGCTTAGGAGAACATTAAAGAGAATATTAAAACCTCAGCTAAAGAGAGTCTAGGTCTGCACGAATTGAAGCAGCATAAATCATGGTTTGATGAGGAATGTTTACGTTTTCTACATCAGAGAAAGCAGGCTAAAATGCAGTGGTTACAGAATCCAAACCAAACTAATGTAGTTAATCTGAACAATGTAAGAAGTGAAGATAGCAGACTTTTCAGGAAAAAAAAAAGTGTCTGAAAGCTAAAATTGATAAACATGAAACTATCAGAAAGATAAATCTATCACACACTTGTGCAGGGCATCAATGACTTTAAGAAGGGTTACCAGTCTAGAACTACTATAGTAAAGGATGAAAAGGGTGATTTGGTTAGAGACCCTTACAGTATTTTGTCTAGGTGGACCAACCATTTCTCTCAGTTATTGAATGTACGAGACATGGGATTATTGATGTTAGGCAGACAGAAATACACAGAGCAGAACGACTAGTGCCTTTGAATTTGAGATGGCTATTGAAAAGCTAAAAAGACACAAATCACCAGGTAGTGATCAAATTCCAGCAAAGTGATTAAAGCAGGGGGTAAAACAACTCGCTTTTAGATCCGAAAACTTATTAATTCTATTTGGAATAAGGAGGAATTTCTTGAGGAATGGAAGGAGGCAGTCATTGTAACTGTTTATAAGAAGGGTGATAAAGTAGACTGCAATTTCTATAGAGGCATGTCACTTTTGTTAACTACGTACAAAATGGAATCCAAAAGGATCCTTTCGGATTCTTAACCCCTGAAGATGGGAACGATAGGTTGTCCCGAAACGTCAGCAAGAAATTACCACTAATCGCTGCGTGATAGCCCAGAAGAGCGCAGTTCTCATCGTTTTAGCGGCGGAATCCTGAAATCACGCAACGTCCAAAATTTCATCCAAAATCCTGCTGTCAAGTTAAATCCATATGCAGAGAATTTTATGGGGATCATCGATGTGGATTTCGACGCAACAGGTCAACTACTGATCATATATTCTGCATTCATCAAATACTTGAGAAAAATTAGAAATAAAATGGAGAAATGCATCAGTTAATTACAGAACTCAAGAAACCCCGTGACTCAGTTATATAATAGTTATATAATATTCTCATTAAGTTCTTATCCCCAAAAACTAGTAAGGCTAAAAAAAATGTATCTGAGTGAAACCTAAGTAGAGCGCGTGTAGGCAAGCATTTGTCTGTCATGTTTCCTAATAAGAATGGTTTGAAACAAGGATATGTTTTATCTCTAACGCTTTTCGACTTAGCTTTAGAATATTCCATTAAGAGGGTTCAGGCAAAACCAGGAAGGCTTGAAATTGAATAAAACACATAGGTTTTTGGTTTATGCCGATGATGTTAATATTTTGGGAAGAATCGTACATACGCCTTAGTAGTTGCTAGTAAGGAGACTGGACTAGTAGTAAATGCTGGTATCTAGATCAGAATGCAGGACGACGTCACATTCTAAAGTCTGATAATAGTTCCTTTGGAAGGGTGGAAGAGTTAAAATATTTGGGAACAGCCTTAATAAAAAATATATTCAGGAAAAATTATAAGCAGTTTGAAGTCAGGGAGTGTTTGCTATCATTCGGTGCAGAATCTTTTGTCTTCCAGTTTGCTATCCAAAAATATAAAGATTAATATATACATCATCATAATCATCATAGTCCTTGTCTTCTTCTTCTTCTTCTTCTTCGTCTTCTTCTTCTTCGTCTTCTTCTTCTTCGATGGCGCTACAGTCCAAAAGCGGACCTTCGCCCCTAGATGGACTTCTCCCAGTCAGCGATTAAGATGTTCAGAAATATAATTCTGTTTTGTGTGGTCGCTCAGGAACGTAGGCTGCGATTTTTTTGAGAATGTGGTGCTGAGGAGAATATTTGGGCATAAGATGAATGAGGTAACAGGAGAGTGGGGAAAACTACGAGAAGCTTAACGATATGTACTCCTCATGAAATTTTATTCGGGTGTTCAAATTGAGAAGAATGAGATGGGCTTGGCATCTAGCAGGTACGGGGGAGAGAAAAGGTGCATACAGGGTTTAGTGGGGAAACTTGAGGGAAAGAAACCACTTGGGAAACCTAGGCGTAAATGGGAGGTAAATATTACAGTTGATCATCAGGATGTGGGGTGGATGTCATGGACTGGATTGATCTGGCTCAGGATAGGGATAGGTGACGGGGACTTGTAAAGGCAGTAATAAAACTTAGGGTTCCATAAAATGTGTGGAATTTCTTGAGTAGCTGATATCCGTTTAGCATCTCAAGGAGTCTGCTTCACGGATTAAGAATCTGCGTAAGCAAGTAACGGTGTCAGAAATAGGTTTATTGTTCAAGGTAGTATCTAGAAAGTAAGATTAATAAGAAGTGACTACATGTATACATAACAAACTGCTACAAAAAAGGAACAAAGTTTTTGTATCCTGGTTTGCAGTTCACATCCAGTTTCCACTTGTGTATGGAAAATGCCCACACAGGAGGAGAATTTTCTCAAGACTAGTCTGCACAGATCCAATTCTAGAGGTACGAATCCGTGTGTTAATATGTGCAGATGTATAAAGATAGGGTGTCACATCTCAGAAGACAGTAATCTTGCCTTATGTTGTAGCTCCTTTGGGTTACAGCTAGGCGTAATATTGTAGGAAAGATGCGATCTTTCGGGACACTTCTCTAGAATATTACGTCGCGCCATATACTAAAGAGCTAGAACATCAGTTTCATTGCGCCGAAAGCCTCAGATCACATAATCTGGTATTATGGTTTTGATAAGGGACCTGTCGAAATAGTACGAAACGGAAAAACACCCTATCTTCCCTCCTCTGATACAGAACGAAAGAAGGAGAAACGGACAGAGCAACAGAACCGTACACATTCAAATAAGATATGGAGGCGGCCTTCTATGACGAAGGGATTCAAAGTTGGTGTCCCGCTATGACAAATGCCTCAATTCCGGTGGCGACTATGTAGAAAAATAATATAACGTACGGGTTACTTTTTGGCTATAAAAAAGTTTGCTTACATTACTTATTTTTAGCCAACCACCCCTTATATTCTGAACGATCTTCGGTTTTTTTTTTAAATCGGAATGCACTGGACTAAGATGTATTGTTAATGGGTTTTGAAGTCGATCAAGTCCACTAATTTGAGATGGTTGTTGGTTGATATAAACACTTTAGAATTACGCACACAGCTGGAAATTGCTATGTCTTCTTCTTTTACTTCCTCCTCCTCTTCTTCTTCTTCTTCGTCAGTGGCGCAACACCCCGTTTCTGGCCCTGACCTTTCGTTAGTTCGCCTCCAGACAGTCCGATCCCCTGTTTGTCTCGTCCATCCTCTTATAGTCAGAAACAACGATGAGTCCCTCCTGATGCTGTCTTCCCACTTCACTCGTACTCTTTCCACAGGTGCTCTTCCGTTACATCAACCTGTTTATGCTATAGTTAGAAGAAATGGCTACTTCCATTATATATGTAAGTATGTATGTTTTTATGTACATGTGTATACATATATGTGTATGTGTGTATATATATATATCGGGGGAAAGCAATGGCAAACTACCCCCAAGAATTTGCCCAGGATGCAGTGTGCCAGAGCCATACCGGTCACACACAAGCCCGGCCTTCAAGGCTGAGGTTACAACGACCTTAGTGTGTGCGACACCTCGTCTATAACGTTATACATTCAGCTGTACGCACTAATTCCCCATAAAACACGTGTTTTTCTTCTTGTATTGGTAAGACGTACATTACAGCAACTACCTAGGATATAACGACATTGCTAGTCATTGTTTTAAATATAATTTTCCCAGAAGTAGGTAATTTTGAGAATTCTAACATCTTCGCGTCCTTGTGAAGGCAAGCACTCTAGGCTCTCAGGTAGCTACACAAATTCCAGACCTGGGAAATGACAATAGTAACGGTAATTCATTTTGTGCTAAAGTTGCTCTCTGCGTTTCTGCTGCTGCAAATAACGGTAGACTGGAAGAGTGATAACATGAATACAGCCATGAATAAAAGGAAGGTTTTGAGCGTGGAAGGAAAAATTTAAAAACGACACGACAAATAGAAAATGAAAAATAGAACGCTGACGTGTGTTAGGAATTTGGTCTTGTAAATTATACGAGTCAAAGGATTTAGAAAAACAGCACCAAAGTTATCAGTGCATTCGAACAGAAGGGATCTAGAATAAAGAGATTTCGAAGGCTGAACGAAGTGATACAGATGAGGCGCTGTTTAAGTGGTTTAAACAAGAGACAAGTGACACTGTACAGTACGAGGGAACGGTCCACTTCTCATGGTAACTTTTGTTCTTACTGAATTTTAATTTTAAGTTATTGTATTTTTGTTGTTGTTAACTGCCTGCGATGCCTGTTGAGGAGCAGACTAGGTGGGCCCCACAAACGGGCTGGACGCTTTGTAAAAAAAAAAAAAAAAAAAAAAAGAGAGAGAGAGAGAGAGGAGAGGGAGGGAGAGAGAGAGAGTAAAAAGTAAAAAAAAAAACTCTTGTCCCTCTCGCGAATCGAACCACAATTTCTCGGTCGTCCAGCACGTGGCTTCAGTTAACATCGACTACACAATACCTGCTTCTGTATGTACTCGAAGTGTGAGGGATAAATTTAATTCGTGCTTTTGTACCTGCGAAGATTAGAAAACTTTTTCAGTAGCACATAACGTGTAATGTAAGAAGCAGCTACATTACAAGTACAGTATTCACATATTCCAGTCATTCCGCTACGGAAGCCTGTCTCACCTCCACTTACCGCATTAACCACACAGGTTTTCCCGACAAAGGTCAAACTGCAATTGAACAAATAATTGTAAGGCTCAGGGTTTCGCGGAATGTACTGCTGCTGGTTTATTGCAGCAAAGCAAGGACGTGTTGGACCTTTGTAATCTGCAAGGATAACGCATGCTGGAAATATAACCCACATGTTACTTACGGTAATCAAATTTTAGTGCGGAGCGAGTTGCTAAACCCTTTCTAAAGAATTCTTTGCATCATTTTGTGGCTAAAAATTATACAGAAGGGAACAGACCGCTTAGGAAGACGGAATTTGTGTTTGAAGATAATATTAAAATTGATCTTTAAGAAAGAGGGTAGCAGGGTATAGAAGAGGTTCGCGTAACTCGCAATAGGATCCGGCTGGGGATCGAAGATAGCGTCAAGAATCACACCAATATTAATACCAAGAAGGTGCGTGATTTGTGAATATGTGAATACAAAAAATTGGGAATATGTGTTTTAAAATGTGTTGCTTCTTAGCCGCTTAAAGCACAGCGATTATATAGCCGCACCCTTTGCTTTACGTACTTACTTACTCCATGATGCAGCGTCTTTCTTGAGAAGCTAAATGGTTTGCAGCTAGTCAAGAAATTCCCCGCATTTCACGGAACCCGAAGGTTCATTACCGCACTCACAAACGTCCACCACCTGTCTCTATCCTGGGCCAACCCAATCCAGTTCACATACCCACATCCCACCTCCTGGAGATCCATCCTAATATTATCCACCCATCTACGCCTAGGTCTACCCAGTGTCTCTTTCCCTCCGGTTTCCCCACCAAGACACTATACACTCCCCTCTCCTCACCCATACGCGCCACATGCCCAGCCTATCTCATTCTTCTCGATTTTATCACCCCACAATATTGGGTGAGGATTACAAATCATTTAGCTCCTCGTTATGCAATCTCCTCCATTCCCCCATTACCTCGCCACTCTTAGGTCCAAATATTCTCCTTAACACCATGTTCTCAAACACCCTCAGCTTCCTTTCCTCCCGCAGTGTCAACGACCAAGTTTCACACCCATACAAAGCAACAGGCAAAATTATAGTTCTATATATCTTGATGTTTAAATTTTTGGATAGCAACCGGGAAAACAAAAGATTCTGCACCGAATGATAGCAAGCATTCCTGCCCTCAATCACCGTTTGCTTTAACATTCGGAAACTGTATTTTGTTTTGTGTGTTGCTCGGAATGGACAGAGACTAAGTCCCTGACAGCATTAACCCACAATACTTTGTGATGGAGAGTGCTCTGGGAGTTAGGAACTGAAATACGAAATACCCTTCGATGGAATTTGAGGTTAACAGCTTTAAAACACCGTCTTCTCACTCGGGAATAGAAACTCGCTTTTTATGAGTGAATCTTACGGTGGTCGTTGGAGAATAAAAGACCAACTTGATGTCACTAGCTATTTTTTTTTCACTTCTTCTGTGCTCAACATGTTTCGGACATTAATATATCCATCATTAGGAGCTTGCGACTATTCTGTTGAATTACCACTGCAACACGGATACCATTCCAACCCAACCACACCGAAACTCCAACACACATCGAACCAAGAACAATACGACCAATGTGGTAATTCAACAGAATAGTCGCAAGCTCCTGATGATGGAAATATTAATGTCCGAAACATGTTG
>Ga0123357_10006513_pt1 | contig 14272 bp, 10 predicted proteins | sample TergutEmb28metaG_FD_89873 | JGI IMG/M metagenome (GOLD analysis project Ga0123357, IMG submission 89873) | Embiratermes neotenicus P4 segment gut microbial communities from Petit-Saut dam, French Guiana - Emb289 P4 | ecosystem: Host-associated > Arthropoda: Insects > Digestive system > Gut ... | reverse complement strand
GGTTCTGTGAAATGTGGGGAATTTCTTGACTAGCTGCAAACCAGTTAGCTTCTCAAGAAGGACTCTGCACCATGGAGTAAGTAAGTATGTAAGTACTTTGAACCAAAACACATGTATCCCAATGCAGAACAAAGTGGAATAGCAGTCTGTGCTTCATGCCATCATGTGAAAGGGTCTGAATGAAGATTTTTGCGTTTTGTCATATAAAGTAATCATTGGTGAATCCTGATCTGGAGGTCAGGTCAAGTGGAAAGGTGCACAGTACCAGGCCAGGATGTGCCATTGAAAGTAATGTCCCTAAAATTACAATTAAGTGTGTTTTAAGTTGTTTGTAAAATAGGGGTTACAATGGACAAGTATGAGCCAGGATTAAGTTATTGCAGATGTTCATGGCAGTGAAGATTTATATTTCAGTCTTCTGGCTAATTACACCATGTTTGAAAGCATAACTTGAAGTTCCCAAACCACTGCTAGGAACGAGAATGGCAAATAATACAGCTTTCTGCCACCACCTGTTACAGTAATGCTGTCTTCTGAGTCAGTCTAGCAAGTTTTGCAGCCATAACCCTCTATGTTGCTTCTCAGTGGGTGTTTATTGTTGTGTGATTTAAGTGTGATTTTGTAACGCTGATTTGAATGAAGAACATGCATTAAGTTTTACTTCATATCTGGGAAAAGTGCACCAGAAACACATGAAGTGCTCAAAACAGCTTTCATGATCCTGCCATGCCTAGTTCTGTAATTAAATTGAAATGAAGATTGAACCTGGAATGTACTAAGTTACAGTTAACAAACAGGAAAAACTGTCAAATTTGGTTTGAGTTCGCATTTACTTAACCCTTCAAATTAAATCTATCAAAATTGACAAAAGCCAATATAAACACAGTAAAATAAATCAACAAAATGGTACAAATTAGCACATTCCTGAAAAGAGAACTGGACTTCCAAAGTGCCTGGAAGCAAAATTAATTCTGCATGGTATGGTTAACATTTTTGTGTACCATTTGTAAAGGTTATAGTGTTGACTCATTTTTTACTATATTACAGTATAGAATTTGTCTGTTTGTCACAATTAAAGAATTTAAAAACAAAATTCTTTAATTGTAAATGTAGTACATGTACACTTTCCAGTTGTTTAGCTCTTCAAATGCAGGTTTTGTAGACAGCTTGTAAGAACTGCACCTAACCTTGGATTTCAATATGCCAGGTATAATTACATTACATACCACACAACAAAAACTGAGCAGTTATTAAAACTATCTATAGAACTGTGGGATGTGGTGAGGTAGTACACAGTGTTATGAAGTGTATTTATGCTCCTAGGAAGATGATACTTTGCATTAATTTAATGGAATTTGGGACTAATTCTTGGAGCATGAAGAGTCATTTACTGCATACTACAGTACATTGTTGTGGGGTTTCTGAAGCATGTGTGTTTGCTTCCCCATCTAGCATTATTTCTTTTTGTATGTGGCCAATGTCTTTAAGTTTCAATATCTGTCAGATTTTAACTTTCTTTTCGTATGTTATAGTACCAGTATGTGGCTGAACTATTTTATTATAGGTTTTCCATAGGTATCCTCTTTAATTTAATTAAATATATGAGACTTTCTGAAAATATTTGTATTCTGACAATAGTACATTATAATCTTGAAGTCCAAACTTAAATAAAGGGCCGTATTTTCAAAATATTAGGAAACCAGTATGCAGTTGAATGCATGCAAACACACAGTGATAAACTTGCGAGAATTAAGGACTGAACTGAAATGAGTAGAAGAGAACATTCTACTGAGTCACTGATCGGTATTTTAAAAACATGTGATACACATATAAGATTTGAGTTTCTCAAAGTGGTGAATGTGAAAGTCCCAATATTTCTCTGTTTAGAAATTAAGTGGTAATAATTAGTTTAAAAATAGTTGTTCAAACTGAAGTATGAAAATTTAAATATGAAGCCTTATTTGAAGTCAGTGGCTGTAATACATGTATGTGTATGTGATAAAAACACCATGATACATAGGTAATTCAGAAATGGCTAGCACATCCATAATTCACACTTGTAATGATTTTTTATGACATCTTTTTGGTTAATCATTTTTGTATGTACTGTGTATTATTGTTATAATTCACTGGCAAAATAAGAAGCAGTGAAAAGAGTGAGAGGCAATTTGTACTGCTGTGATGGAGATGGATTCAGTAAGGAGAGAGGGGCAGTGGAAAAGATTAAATTGAGTCGGCCTCAAGACGGTTGTCAACATCATATGATTCTCTGAATTTTGTTCATCTGATGGCTTGTGTGTTTTCAAAATTTGTGTGGATAGGAGTGGTGTATCAGAAGATTCAGTTTAATTCTTTGGTGCTAGATTTGTAAGGGAAATGTCATACTTTGTTTTGCTCTTTTCGTTCAGCAAATCATAACAAGGCTTGGGTACATTGATTATGGTTTTCATAATTTTTGAATAACATTTATGAAAGGTACGTAAGCCTTTTTCAATTCTTCTGAACCTATTCATCAGAGTAGGCCTACATGTAATCAAATCCCTTATAGGTGCAGTTTCTTTTCGGATTTCTGCCTTTGGATCCTTAGGAACAAGACCAAGCCATTAATATAGCTCTGTTAACATTCCATTTGATAGCTCTCCTTTGCGTGATTCTGAAAGCTCAAGTGCACCTGCATCCCCAGTTTCTTTAGCCAGAGCAACACATTGCTGTTGTGGCTTTTTTTTTATCAGTGCTCAACTCCTAGTATCAGAAATCATGAAAAAATGAAAAAATAATTTCTTCAATACTCCTTTCATGCAGGATTGCAACACTTTTGGCCCAGGCTTAAGTTATGATATCTGTGGCGTGTTTAACGCTTAAAGATTTCTACAATTGCTTCGCAGTGGGTTTGTTTTTTGCTGTTTGTTACCTGAATAAGTGTATCAAACTTTGTATGGAGGTGATGAGCCATAAATGTTGCAGTTAGTCCTTGCTGAATTGGCAGCAGAAGTGGCATCATGTTAACAGGCAAGAAGAATTTTAGTGCATTTGGATAATGCCCCAGTTACAGGAGGATGCCAGGAGCATTATCCAACACTATAAAAATCTTTAATTTTACAGTTTTGGTGTCACAGTATGCATTTAGTGCATGACGTAGTTGATTATTGAACCATTCTGTGAATATTGAACCTAATGTCCAGCCATTCTTTATGTATGCCATTCAACAGGACAAGCAGATTTGAAAAATCTTCTTAGTGCTCTAGAATTCACAGTGTGGTAGGGGACAATGGATATGAGCATATAAGCTGCCTCAGCATTGCAATCCAATTTCACTGTCACTCGCTCCTTTGTCAGATTGAATTCTCGGGCTGTAGACTTCCTTGGAGATCTCATAGACATCCTACTCTAATACAAGCCAGTCTCATCTACATTGAACATGTGCTTGTTTGAACAACCTTACTTACTTACATATTCCATGGAGCAGAGTGCTTCTTGAGAAGCTAACCGGTTTGCAGCTAGTAAAGAAATTCCCTGCATTTTATGGAACCCAAAGGTTCATTACCACATTCGCAAGTGCCTGCCACCCATCCAAATCCTGAGCCAGCTCAATCCAGTCCGTCTCCCCACATCCCACTTCCTGAAGATCCATCTTAATATTATCCTCCCATACATACCTGGGTCCAAGTGGTCTCTTTCCTCTCCTCTCCCCCATATGCGCTACATGCCCCGCCCATCTCATTCTTCTCGATTTTATCACCCGAACAATATTGGGTGAGGAGTACAGATCATTAACTCCTCATTATATAGTGTTCTCCACTCCCATCACCTTGTCCCTCTTAGGCCCAAATGTTCTCCTCAACACCCTATTCTCAAACACCCTCAACCTATGTTCCTCAATGTCAGCGACCAAGTTTCACACCCATACAAAATAGCAGGCAAAATTGTAGTTCTGTATATCTTAATCTTTAAATTTTTGGATAGCAAACTGGAAGACAGAAGATTCTGCCAAGAACAATAGCAAGCATTCCCTGACTTCAAGCTGCTCTTAATTTCTTCCTGAATAGAATTTTAATTTGTTGTGGTTGTTACCAAATATTTGAACTCTTCCGCTCTTTCAAAGGAACTATTATCAGTCTTTATATTGTGACTACATCCTGCATTCTGATCTGGAAACATGACCATGTACTTAGTTGTATCCACATTTACTTCTAGTCCAATCTCCTTACTAGCCAGTACCAAAGCTTCTGCATTTCCTTTTATAGTATGTATGCTTCCTCCCAACATATTAACATCATCAGCATAAACCAGAAGCTGATGTGTACCATATAATTTCAAGCCATTCTGGTTTACCTGAACCCTCCTAATGGTGTACTATAAAACAAAGTTGAACAGCAATGGTGACAGGGCATCTTGTTTCAAACCATTCCTAATAGGAAACATCTCAGACAAATTCTTGCCTACCTGGACTCTGCTATGTGTTTCAGTCAGACACATTTTTATCAGCCGCTTGTTTGAACAACCACCTTCTTAAACACATTTTATTTTCATATCCTAGGAAAGTGTTCTGCACCCAAGGCTGCTTTTCAGTAAATTTTGTATTCTGCAGCAGCTGCTTATTTTTTAACCTCTGGGACAAGCTATGAATTGCCATGAATTCTAGGCTGGCTTCATGATTGAAGTCCTTCACATCTCCAAAATGACTTGATGTTTCTCCCTTTACAGACATAAGGTTGTAGGTGAATTTCTCTGCACCTGTTTTTTATTCCAAGTTGCAAGCCTGTCTTCCATGCTTTGCAAGATTGTAGACCTTAGCTGTGATGATGGGCTTGTTTCTGGAGGATTAGAACTACTATAACTTGTTGCCGTGTGAATGGTGTGAAGCATCATTTCATTTGAGTTGGTAACACAGACAATATTATATGTTGCTTCATTGTTCTTGTACCATTTAAGCACATGAAGTTCCTACTTTTATTTGATAAGTTTGTATATTTCATATTTTTGCCACCAGTAGTTCACTACCAACAGACTACTGACACTTATCACTTTTTATTATTTCACTTATAGAATGGATACAGAATTAAATCATTCAACAATGCCACTCCACGTATATGAGAATGTATGTGCTTCAGCATGTTAATTAACAGTGGCTGTAAGATAGGCTCTGCATGTGCAGCTGACATGTCGCATACTTCCCAGAATATACCACCAGCATGTATAAATAGAATTAAGTCAACCACATATTCAAAAGTTAGGAATGAGCCCTGCTTTTAAAATTGTGTTGATTCTATTATGTATTAGTGAAAAACATGTTAGTTGGCACCTACTTGTATGTACAAATTTAAGAGTCCAGAGATGCAGAACAGTTCAAAGTAACAAACATTTATAAGATATGCGTGTCTGTCTGCATGCATGTGTACATCCACAAGTGTTTGCATGCTTTGTTTCCTAACCATGTTCCTTGTAACCGTGGTGTGATATATCCTCTGTTCACAAATTGAGAAGATGCCCTTGAAATATGTAGGATAACTGTGAAGGTACTGAATAAGCAATAGCAGATAGCCAGGAAGGCGTATTATATTCCAGAAGACTCAATTTTTTTTTTTAACAGTGCTGTTAGAACTTAAAATTTTGCATGATATAGTGAACCTTTAGCTTTCATTAAATCTGGGGAATTTCTTGAGTAGCTGAGCATCCATTTGGTTCTCAAGATGGACTCTGCTGCACTGAGTTACAGGTCCTTGCAGTATATAGTACTTTCATTGTAAATATTTAAAGTTTAGTCTCTGTCAGTAAATGCTGCAATGTAAAATAGGGCTTCTTACAACTCTGTGCTTTAAAATTGTTAGGTACAGCAGATTATCTGCACTTAGATACTGTAAAATTGACAACTTTTACAAAATCTAACTAAGTGGAAATATACACATAATTGCATGCATTCTTGGTGAGACATGGTCATTTTATTCTCCAGTTATGGAAAAATTAAGAATTCCTTCATGTCTCTTAATCCTGCAACTGCTACCTCAAAAGGAAAGGAAGCATTTGTCAGCTGGTATTCAGCCTGTAGGTAGTAATGTTCAGAAAACTCCATTACAAGTACTGTAGCATTTTAAAGGTCACATAACACAAGATGTCAATTTAAATCAACATAAATAATTTTGGCAACATCAGAATTCTGGAATGGCAATGATGTGCCTATATGCAGAAGTGTAAATTAAAGTTGTCATTTATTTCTGATGTTTATAAAGCATATTGAAACATTTTCAGGCCAAAAATAACTTTCTGTCTTTCTGTCATCCACTACCTTGAAGTCTTGTTTTTGGTTTATTTGTTGCATGTCTTCAAAATACAGCTACATAAAGCCTGACCTGCTGACCACATACATTCTTGCTACCGTTCTATTTCCATAGCAGAGTTGCTACTCACTTGGCACTCTCATTGAAACACTTGTGGTCTTTGTTTATTCTCAGGAGCCAAAGCTACAGATCAGTTTGGATTGAAGCCAACTATGGAGTTTGTTGAGTTGATCCCGATCCCGAAGCTTGATGGGGTAGTGATGCATGGACCATTCCAAAAGCCAGTTGACGGCACACTTTGCATCACTGGTCACCACCTCATACTGTCCACTAGGAAAAAGGATGTTGAGGAACTCTGGGTAATTGTCACATTTACAGATTTCCCTTCATGTTAAGTTACTATATTCTTCTAAAAGTTTGTGATGCCAGCTTTGCACAAATGACCAGATTGTTTCTAAATATCTGAATAACACTTGAAAGCTGGACCTGTGGTTCCAAGATTCAAAGTTTAAATTGTTGAAAATGTTTTGAATAATTGTGCCATCTCGTAACATATTCGGTGGGGTCTTTTGTGAGCATGCAGTCGAGCACAGTAGTCGAATGCTTCTGCTGTCTTGTCAGGCAGACCCATAATACATATATTAACTGCATGGAAATGTGGTCTAGAAAATTCACTGTGTATGACTTTTATGTAACGTAAACCCAGTATCTAGACTAGATTAGGTTAGGTAAAAGGTTTTCAAAGAGTGGTTCTCAGACCACCTGTGGTCTCTGAACTTCGTTCAGGCAATCTGCAGAACTGGGATTACTAAAGAATTATGAAACAAGCGTTATAAAAATTATATAAACAATTAGAATAGATGTGCTAAGGTATTTGTGAAATTCCAAGTTCCAGGGTTTGATTCCAGCTGCTTTGAAGGGCAGAAATTTCTGGTAGATTGTTTTCATGCATCAGATGCAGCAAGTGAACCATTGTTCTCAAACTGTAGGGCTTCAATTTTGTCCTGTGTAGCTGGTAGTGGACATCAATGAGAAGCTCGATATTTATAAATTAAGTATAAATGAAAAGAGTTTGATCGGACAGAATGCAACTAGTACAGACATTCTGTTGAACGCAATAATTTAAAGCAGCAGGATGGTTGGCAACAGGGTATAGAAATGCTTAGTGAGAGATACTCATAGAAAATGAATGATCCACGTTTATCTCATAAGCTTTATAAATGTTTGCATATATATATAGATATATATATATATATAGGCTACATAAAGATATATACAAGGGGTGGACAGTGTTGTGTATTGAGTGAGACATGCCATTATTACATCATAAGTGGCTGGAAAGTAGCATTAATGCTACAGACTAAATGTGGACATTGTTTAAAAATCAAAGAACCAAAAAAAACAAAAAAGCCATCTACAGTTGTGTAAGTATTAACCACAGCATAGGTGCTATAGACATTCTTTCTTTGATATGTGAGGTGGAATCTGACACGCATCAAGTGCATAGATTATGCACAGTATAAACATGAATAAATAAAAGTGTGTATAAAGCAACACTTATACTATGCATAACATAATGCAGTATGTACATGGTACATGAAGCAGATAAAAGTTGTAGTGAATCTGCATAATATCCACAAACAAAGATAACTCTCACTGAAAACATTTGAAGATGAAAAGGATGGATTTAGATACCTGTGATTTTCAGTGCCACATATTGGTTGGTTTTAAGTTATAGGTGCTATAGAGGGAATTGATTTCAGTTTTTAATCAACTAATAGAGGTAACTGAATGTGGTAACGAACTGCCAGGTTCCATAAAATAAAATAAATGATCTTTAGCCAAAGTTTTATGGTTGTTTTCTGTAGAGAATGTGATTGTATCAGGAAAATACTGAAAAAGCCTGTGTGCACCAAAATATGTACATCTGTAAGTCAAGTGGTTGCTTCATTAAAGGTGGTTAGTGTTTAACTTGATAATTGTGTAAGCCACATGAACTGAAGTGTACCATATAGGCACATGTAGTAGACAAAAAATTCTTCTTTTGACACTGGCTGAGAAAATACAAACTCAAAACATGTTTTCCTATGGTTGGTTCTCTCATGACATATACTATGTGTGACACAGTGGGGTATCTAAGTCAATATAGCAACTGGCCATAAGGTGCATGACAAGTGCAGAATTCTCAACATGGTGAAATTCAAGATCATCACTGTTTCTTTTCGCCAATCAATCCAAACTGACTGTAGGATTCTAACTCACCCTCCTGCCCAGATCCTGGGAAGAAGGATATTTCCCCGTAGGTACAACAGCTGGATTATCAATGTGCTCACTCCATTCCATGTAGTGCTAAGGTTAAGAAAGAGTACAGGGTGTGGGATTCTGTAGGATTGTTCTGAGAGACAACCGCAGTATCACACATATATAACAATATTTATTAACGTCAAGAGTTGGTTGTACAGTTCGGAGATGACTTAATGGTCGTGCTATAGCTTGGGTCTGCAGCAAGGCATGCAGTGCGAGAAACCTGCCGGTTGGGGAGCGACTGGTCCGCTCGGTGGACGTCTCTGCAGTGTGATGCCGTGAAGGAAAGTCTGGTCAGCCGCGGGTGATGGTGTACTGCTTGATGCACAGCTGGTCTTGAACGGAGGACCACGGTGAACCTCGGCAGAGAGTAGTCAGTGCAGTTGTTGGCCGACAGCTGCTTGCCGTATGCAGAGGAAGGCCGAGTTCACGAGGCGTCGTGACCGGGCAGCCGGGCGTTGATCACACTATCTTGATGCTGTCTTGCAGAGCTTCCTTCTTGATGTGCCACTGACACATTACTCCTTCCAAATGAACTGCCTCTCGTTGGTCAGATGGGTTCCTTTTATACAGGTTTCCTGCTGGTCAGCCTGCTCTGCCATTGGCTGGTTGGCAGAGCTGATGGGCGTGGCTTCCAGCAGGTAGTTCTGATTCCCAGGGGCTGTTTTCTTTGTTTGGAAGTAGACAGAGAAGGAGGGAGTGAGAGAGTGGTTTCCTGTGGTAGTTAAGATGCTGTTGGCTGGGTCGGTGTGTTGATTGGTGTACGGACAGAGGAAAGAGAGCTGTGAGGCGAAGCGGGATTGAATAGGAGATGGAGTGACATGTTGGTGTCCCCACAAGTATATACCTTTGCTCCTTCATATGTTATCATGGTGTGGTGTTTAATTAAATGTAATGACAACTGTATGGTCTGCCTCTATAATGTATCACACTGTTTATCAATGAATAAATTTTAAAATATATTAGTCTCAGAATGGTGTCAGTGCACGTATATGAATGCAATAGTGTGATGACGCCTGTGGCACCGGGTCTAGAGATGATTGATTTGCCAGCCAGTAGTGGGTGACCTGCCCCATCATAAGTTTATTTGTGTGTCAGTAGTGATGCAACCATGCTAAAATAAAGTAAAATAAAATTTGGTTTTAATGCAAGGCACACTTGGTTGATTTTTTATTAGTAGATGTAACAATACTGTACCTACTGTGTTGGTTACAAAAACCAAATTCTATGACCTGGTCAGTGTGAATAATGGATTATGAAGAATCTGAATGCAACCAATCCCAGCACTGGCATAGATGGACCAAAAAGAATGCCAAATGAATCACCATGATTGTAGTCAATCAGAAGGCCAAGATGCAAGCTCAGAATCAGTATAGAAGAGTGTCAACCATATTAGTGTAATTTATACCTGCTTATGTGTAGCCCACTAACAGCTTCTAAATTGCTGGGCAGGCTTTTGTAAAACATAATATGCAAACAACTAAAAGCTGCAGGAAAACTTCCATTTTTAGCCAAACAAACCTATTATAAAGTCCACTTTACTTAACCTTTTGAATACTAACATTCATTAAAACTATATGTAACATTTTTGTTCCTATCTCACAGGATACACAATCAGTATCTATTATAAAGACCAACTGGTTAGTGCTTTTTAGAGACATAATCAGTATTTGTTATGAGAACAATACAAAACATAAATGTGCTGTGTGGGCAGAATACAGAGCTTATAATGTTAAAGCATGTGTTACGTATAGTTACCACTGGACTTCGAATGGTGAATGCCATAAATGGACCTTTTCACATTTATCACAAGCAGTAATGAGATTTTATAAACGGAACATATTTAACAGTAATATGCAAAGAATGTCAGTCACTAGGGTGCAGCCTTTCCAACCTTGTTTATGTGTGCACTGTTTTTGAGCAACACATATGCCACGTAAGTGGAGAACTGCTTCTATTTGAATACACAAAGCCTAAAAATGCACAACTTTAAAACACCCTACAGTCATAAACACAGTGAACTTCACCATATGAAACGAAAAGCTCAAGGCATGGGGTATCAAGATCTCTTTAGCTGTTTACATGTAGCTGGATATTGCTTACACAGAATGTCCATGTTCTTTGGTCTGTTTATTGACATAGCACACAATATAAAGTAGCAGTCGTGTGAGTCATGAGACTGAAATCTTTATGAGCACTGCTGTGAAATCTCAAATCTTGCATTGTAAATAGTGGACTGGTAAATGATCCATAAGCTAACACCTACATTTAGAGTCATCGTTATACTGCAGGGATTTCAAACTTTTTGCTGTCTGCACCAAATTTATATGAAGACTTTCTTACTAGCCACAAGCATTTATATACATCTTTGTTGCTCTTTTCCACCCTACTGGCCTTAATATGATGTCTGCCACTATGTATTTATAAACAGATGGTCAGTTTATTGCTCTGAGAGAAACACAAATGACGGTGTGTTTGTGAAACAGATACTTTGGTCTGATTTATATATTTCATAGGCAAAAAGGATTGGAATAAGTGGTACTGAAAATAAAATACATCTTTCATGTTTTCTGGCAGCTTCCTTTCTGTGGTTAATTATGCCTTTAAGTATTAGAATAGATGCACACAGTATGAGTAAAAATGTGTATTATGCTTTTTAGTGTTTAGAATAGATGCGCAAAGTGTAAGTAAAAAAGGAATAATGGCTTAGGAAACTGTTGCTTGCCAAGTTGATACTGTATTCTTAAGTATCTTTTGAATCATTAATTATTCCTCATCTTCTGCAGCTCCTTCACCATAATGTGGATGCAGTGGAAAGGAGACCCAGTGGACTGCAAGGAGGAAGTTTGATAATCAAATGCAAAGATTTTCGAATCATTCAACTAGACATAAGTACTCCAGATGAGTTTGTGAAGGTTGCTACAACTATTGAGAACCTGTCATCACTGGGTGAGTGTGTACCATAAGCTTGAAGCCATTCAGACATGACTTACTGTAAAATTTTATGACCCCTGCTTGACATACCCATAAACTATTTGCGTCTGTTATCTTAAACCTTATCTTTACTTGAGGAAACTTCTTGTCTGGGGGAACAAACATTTCTAGACATTTGATAGTTTTATCACTAGCACCTCTTGCTCTTTGGAACATATATTGAAACCATTTTATGGTTGGAAGGGACAACGTTCTTTTCTCCTGTACCCACATTATCACTCATTTTATGTCTCTGGTTCCCTCAGCAAAGTATGTCACAAGTGATATACATGTTGACATCTGAACACATACAATTTAAGGCTATTGTGATACTGAAGATTCACATGTGGTCTTCTGGATTATGACACCTTTTTGACTGGTATTTGGTTACCAGTGTTTCAAAGTGAATTCCTGATTCCATCTTCAGGGCGGAAAGATAGAGGTAATATATTCCTCTGAAACATGGGTACCCATCAACCATGCTACATACTCTCATAAGGCAGAAGACTAAAGTGTGGTGTACTACATATTAGTAGTGGGGTTTCAGGGCACATCAGCTGCACAGGTTATTTGTTGTGTGTGGTATAAGCTACACTTTGCATTGAGACATATAAAAATTTACATATAGGTTGAATAATAGAAATTTTGAACATCAGGTGTATGGATTTCATATTGATAAATATTAAGTTTATGATCGTCAGGAATGTGATAGTGTGTAGTATGTTAGATGGGTGCTAGCACTTTGAAGAAAAACGGCTGCCTCTGTCTCTTCTACTTTGCAACAGGTTTCTCTGAAACACTGGTGCCTTTTCAACCAACCTACATGATCACATCCCAAAACACTAAAATCTTAAGAATTTTTAAAGTTCCAGCACATAGATACACCAGCGTAGAAGGAAGAAAGAAGAGGAATCATAGATACATAAGTACATCAAATTAAAATGAGGGGAAGGAACTAGGAATGCAAGCAGATATTTATTGGTTGCAAACAGACCCTTGTCAAACAAGACAGACAATGTATATATAAATGTAACATTGAGACACTTTCACATACCCAATGTTGCCATGGAAAAGCAATAAGTATTACATATTCTAAGTGCGTGTCTCTAGCCTTATTTAGCCAGCATGTAATTTGCGTGCACCATATTATATTGTCACCTGTGGCTTCTCTGGTTGTACCATGCTTTTCCACATTATCTCATAAATGGCTTGATTTTTGTAAAAACATTATTGAACATGAAATGCATGTTTTGATTTTCTTTACAACTTTTGTCTGAAACATTTCTCATTCTAAGAAGAACTGGGCGAGATATAATAAAAAATGTACATTGGTCTTCATGTAAGTACCCGTTATTCATGTCAGATTTTATTGGAATTTGAATTTTCTCGACAGGTTTTTGAAAGATACTCAAATATCAGATTTCTTGAAAATCTCTTCAGTGGAAGCCGAGTTGTTCCATGCGAACAGACAGACAGATATTTAGACAAACATGATGAAGCTAATAGTCACTTTCACAATTTTCTGAACATACCTAAAAATGAAATTTTGCAAATATAGCAACAATAAATAAAGATCATAAAGGATCTTCATGTTATATTATGATAAAAAACTTAAGCAAGGGCAAAGAAGAAAGAATATAAATAGCAAGAAAACAGATAGATCATAATTAAATGCCTCATTGGCTGTAAAGACCTTGCACAAAGAGGCTGAAAGTTATACAGTAGTTAACCCAGACCTGTTGAGAAAACAGCCTCATATCTAGCTCACATATAGTTAAACTAATCCTTTAGCATTTCAGGCATGGGTCTTCTTCTTCTTCCTCTTCGTCTTCTTCCTCTTCTTCTTCCTCTTCTTCTTCTTCCTCGTCTTCTTCTTCTTACTCTTCTTCTTCTTCTTCCTCTTCTTCTTCCTCCTCCTCCTCTTCTTCTTCTTCTTCTTCTTCGTCTTCTTCCTCTTCTTCTTCTTCTTCTACTCCTCCTCCTCCTCCTTCTACTTCTTCTTCTTCTTCTTCTTCTTCTTCTTCTTCTTCTATGGCACTACAACTCTGATAGAGTCTTGGCCTTCTTGACAATAGCCTTCCATTTAGAGCAGTCCTGTACTTGTTCTGCCCACTTCACAAGCTTCATCTTCTTCAAATCATTCCTGACATCATCATCCCTTCTAGACTTGGGTCTTCCAGCTGGTCTTCCTGTGAATGGTTTCCATTTGTGTATTCTTTCCACTATGCTGGTTTCAGGCATTCTATTTGTGTGTCCAAACCAACTCAATTGTTGGGCTTTAACACAATTTATTATGTTCCGGTGTTTAATTAATTCATCCAACTCCTTATTTGTTTTAATTCTTCAAATACCGTTGGCTTCCTTAGTTGGCCCAAATATTTTCCTTAATATTTTCCTCTCAGACACAGAGAGTTTTTGTATAATACTTTCTTTGAGGACCCATGTTTCACAGCCATAAACTACAATTGGTCTAAGTACTGACCAATATAACTTCAATTTGGATTTTCAGGACACCAAATTACTTTTAAAAAGTGCTTTGTTTGTATAGAATGCTTTATTCCCTTTGGCAATTCTTTCTCTAATTTCTTCTTCCAGAATGTTATTCCCATTCACAGTAGCACCAAGGTAGCTGAATGATCTAACCTGATCAATATGCTTGTTGTACACAATTAGTTTATTCAGTTGGGTTTCTTTCCTTGTACACTTCATGTACTTTGTTT
>Ga0123357_10006512_pt1 | contig 14272 bp, 11 predicted proteins | sample TergutEmb28metaG_FD_89873 | JGI IMG/M metagenome (GOLD analysis project Ga0123357, IMG submission 89873) | Embiratermes neotenicus P4 segment gut microbial communities from Petit-Saut dam, French Guiana - Emb289 P4 | ecosystem: Host-associated > Arthropoda: Insects > Digestive system > Gut ... | reverse complement strand
TTCCCTCCGGTTTCCCCACCAAGACACTATACATCCCCCTCTCCTCACCCATACGCGCCACATGCCCAGCCCATCTCATTCTTAGGTATTAGAAACTTTAATTTACGAAGGAGTCAGGTTAGAAACTGGGGGAACATTGGTTTGAGCCAGTGCCTAATATACATACACCCCTCCCCCGCTACTCTCACCACAGTTCTTTATTTGACCGTCTTCAACTCAGTAGCGAAAAGTGGCGCCTGTGGCCGAGGTTTCAGCTATGATTATGAAGTCGTTCAGCGATGACGGGGGTGGGGGCTACAGATTGTGCTGTGCTGTTCGTTTTCTAGATGGCCGGCACAATATGCAGAGTGCTGAAAGAGCAGGAAGGCTACAGTTATTTAACCCTTACCCTGCTAACGTGGAGAATATGGTGAGCTCCTAATAACGCCAGCAGTTGGCAGGTGGGATTTAACTCGGCGTTTAAAGGGTTAATTCGCCTTGTGCCAGAAGGATGGAATTTTTGTTATACGATTGTTTTTTTGTGCCAACTGCTGAGCTGCGAAATGTGAGGGCTTCTGTCTTCTTGACGCTTCTACAGACTTCATACCAACTTCGCAGTCAGTGCTATTTGCAAAGTACTGCACTTACGTGTGAATTATTTAAAACGTTTGTTTTTTGGCAATGCCAATGAAAGACGAAACTCTAGGATAGAACAAGGGTGCACAAACCCCGGGCGCTAGGTCACCGTGGTTACACAGTTTTGTATGATGGCGCCTAATATCTGTGGGTCCTCAGTATGGAACTTGCTGTATGTCACCCTTCTGGCGCCTAGAATTTTGAGGTGGCTTCTAGATTTGTGGAACGTTTGTGCACCTCTGGGTTAGACTACGTGAAGGTGCTTACAGTGTGTTTCGAAAAACTTGCGTGAACTAGAAAGACTTATTGCTGTGTTATTGACGGCTGCCTTTCGCCGACTGATGACTATTTTTTTTTTCTTCCCTTTATTGAAGGAACGTCTTAAGGTCCAGTTTGTTTTCATCCCATTATATGACTCAGCAGAACTTAACTTCAAGGTTCCATGAATATCTGAGACATGTAATGAAATATCGACTATTCTGGAGCTCTAAAACTCACAAGATGTGCACATACGCTGCAGGACGGTAACAAAAGCATTGTGAATTGCCGATCATTTCAAGGAAACCCCTAGGATTATGTTTCTAAGTGAAATAAATATTCATCTTTAAACCTAGGGAGGTATTTTCTATGACCTTGTGTACTAGTGGGCCAGTGTAGGGTTTATTTGTGAGAAGCGTGCCTATAGATGGGAGTTGCTGTATTTTCTTTGGACTTCTAGTTGGTACAGTATAATTGCTTTATTTGAAACGTTGTTTAGATTAGTGCACAATTAAGATTTATGTATGTATGGATATACATTTGCACGCTTTGTATGGTTGGAGTCGACAACAGATCAGTAATAAAATGAACTCAAGGCCAGCGAGGAACACAGAATATTTAGAACTGGAGATGTACGTCATTTCTTTTGGAAGAAAATCACTCTCCACACACGCAGACTATGTATTGTTTGTGCCGTGAACGGATGTGCTGTATAACATCGAACATGCTGCTGCCAATGATTTATCCCCAGGAGGTTAATGGTTGTCGATATGTTGTAGTTAGTTTATTCTGATTATTATTTCTGGGAATTCGCGCTTCGCACACGTGTTACGCTGTCTGTTGAACGTATTATTTTGAGAATTTGTTTTAGAATGATGGCTTACACTTTCAGCCTACTTTCATTCTGTAAAGATTAAACGTAGGCTCACGAGATCACCGTTGTGGGTATGTTAGTGTGTTAGTGTGCGCCACGTTATGTCTCTTGAGACCAGCTGACATGCTTGAACGATACTCGGTATGAACATTATGCAATGGCCGTCACCCGAACATCAGACTCCTAGGCGTTTTACTAAGTAAAATGAAAAGAATTCCTCACTTGGAGGCTTTGTCCATCCCTCCGTCCTCCCGAGTGTGATTTGGTGTCAGCGACTTAATTGTTTGCCGGAGTTTCATGAAAATTTGTTGAGCACGCATGAGTTGCTTTAAAATTAGTTCAGTGCGGTAGCCATATTTTACCTAGGGGCATCAATGAGTTAATACCCTTATTTCCCACATTTCCTTGCTGAGTTAGGTAAAATCCGTTGTACATTTTCACGTAATGCCATTGAAAAATTTGTGTTCGGTGAATTCATATTTTACGCAGAGAATAAATTAAAACCTTTCCCCGTTTTCTATATTTTTCATGAAGTTCGGATAAAGTTCCGAGTGATCGTGATTTTGGTGAAAATCGGCTCTCTGAAAGCCGTACTTTTCTTGGGGGCGCAGATGAAATTTCATTTATGCGTGTACCCTGACACAGGCGATATTTTGAAAGTAAAGAACGCCTGCTACAACACTTAATACACCACTTGCCGTCTTGTTACTTCCATACAGTCACTAATAATAACATGGCGGATGCGCGAATCCGTGAGGTGGGAACAATAGTAGCGACGTTAAGTTTAGGGTCTTGGAATAACGAATATTAATAGGTTTTCGAAAAATGTCGAGGTTTTGTTGCAGCAACTTTTTCGCAAAATGCAAAACACTACACGATAGACGTACGATTTTTTGTTTGTTTTGTTTTCGGTTCGATGACGATAGTTAATAAACAGCTGGGATTAGGCATGTGAAGTCAGGTTCATATTTGGTTCATAAGCATGGCTACGTACTGCGTAATGTATGAAAACGCTTTGTAAGGCAGCATTTTCAAACCTGACCGTGTGAACTTTGAATCTGTGTTCGACGAATCGGCATAAAAATAAAGATAAAAAACCAATTATTAGAAGAGCATACAATTCATCACGGAGTCATGCCCTTTGTTACCCACACTATTCAGCATTTACATGAATGAAGTAATAGTAAAATGGAACCAAATTTACGCAAAAGGCATTGCTTTATCAACCAGTACAAAAGTAAGCACTCTACTTTTTGCACATGATCAAGTCGTAATAGCTCATTCAGAGGATAGTTTACAGAGAAGAGTATTCGCGTTACAAAACGTAGCAAAAAATTTTGGAATGGAAATATCACCGGAAAAATATGAGACGATGGCGTTTTTAGCACAAGACCGAATAAGATGTAAAATTGTTGTTGATAACAAATATTTGCAAAAACTAAAGAAATTAAAATATCTCGGTTGTGAATTTTCCTAGGTAATAGTAAAGTTCACCCTATCACAGGCCACGAAGGCCCAGAAGTGGAGTAGATGTATAGCTCTACTCTTTCTTTAACCTAGGTGCTATATGGGTTCGGTGGTCAACGCCACGCCCCGGCTGCTTTACCCCCGGGAAAGATCCGGTACCCATTGTATAGGAGGCTGGGTGGTCCCCAGGACAGGTCTGAACAGGTGCGGAAAATCTCGCCTCCACCGGGATTCGATCCCCGGACCGTCCAGCCCGTAGCGAGTCGCTATACCGACTGCGCTGTCTCGGCCCACTGTGAAATTTCCTATGAGAATGAAAATGATATTCAACAAAAACTAGCAAAATTTGCTCAAATACTGGGAATCCTAAACGACGCTTTTGAACCAACTTTGATCTGGGAATTTTCAAGAATAGAAGTATATAATGCACTGGCTGTCCCGGTTATATTATATCGAAGCGAAATTTGGACCATTAGAAACGAGGATAAAAAAGATTGAGATCACTCGAGATGAAATTTTTCATAAGAAGAGCCGGGTACACTCCTTTTGACAACGAAAGGAATGAAGAAATTTTGGAAGAGTTGGAAGTAGAGCCATTTGACGAGAAACTAAGAAAATTAAAGTCAAATTGGTTACGACATGTAACAAGAATGAACAGTAACAGGATGCCAAAAATAATGATGAAGTATGGGAGACCAAATGGACGAAAACGACTTGGAAGACCTTTGAAGAGACTATTGGACGAGGCCGAAACGGGTCTGTCAAGGCCTAACTGGTGACGGATGATGATGAATAGGCCGATAACGTAGACGGAATTCGCCCGTAAGTGAAAAGCTTCATAGGTGTAAAATACTGCTGCTACACTTACTGCCACTACTACTACTACTACTACTACTACTATTACTACTACTGTACTACCGGTACTATTACTGCTACTACTGCCACCACCAACGCCTACCACTGCCCTCACTAAAGCTTTTTAGGGTTCTCCCATACCAAATTTTGTGCAAATCGAATGAGAAATATAGGAAATCTTGGACAAAATTTTATTTACCCTCAAAAGTAATTTGTGGTTTTCACTGTACCGATTTCACGAAACTCATGATTGCTCATCGGGATTATTTGTAAATGGACTGTACCGCGATTTTCACCCAAATAGTACGATAAATGTGGGAAGTAATAGAAAGTTTCATTTACATGTGGCTTTCATTGCGCCGATATTCACGTTATTCACAACGACTCAGTGATGTTTTGTGGTCTTCCCTTGTGCCGAGTTTTATCCATACCGGGAGAAAAGTGTATAAAATACTGGCAAATTTCCATTTACGCCTCTAAATAAAGTATGAGTTTCACTACAGTGACTTTCGAAAAAGCTTTATTGCTCATTAGAGTTACCTGTCTGCATATGTATATATATATATATATATATATATATATATATTCATGGCGCAACAGTCCCTGGTGGGCCAGGGCCTCTACAACACTCACAAGAGACATCCTTGCCCCCCGGCAGGATTCGAACCCGCAATCCCAGGAAGTGACCGACTGCAGACCCACGCCTTAAACCGCGCGACCACTGGGTTTGGCACTTGACACCTGTAGATTTAAAGCACCGAATTTCAACCAGATCGGACACTATGTATGGGAAATACGGTTAGGAATCCATTTACACCCATCAGAAAAGTATGGCTTTTGCTGTACTACTTTTCTTTAAACTCATAGCAGCATGTTGGAATGACGTGGAAATTTGGAACACCAAATTTTACCCAAATCGCCTAACAGATGTGAAAGTACGGACGGATTAATTCAGTATCTTAAGTAAAGGGTGGTTTGCAGCAACCCGGCATTCCCGCAACTGCTGTCGCTAGAAGAACTTCTGTATGCTTCTTATGTACCGCATTTAATCCAAATCGTACAAGAACTATAGAAACCAGGATAAAGTTTCCTTCACGCCCTTAGGTAAACATGAATTTCGCTGCACAGATGTTCACGAAACTTGTGTTCGTCGGAATTACGTGGACATTTAGAACCCGGATCGGTCAGTAAATACCTGAATAATGGGAAGACCGCCCGCAGTATTTAATGAAGTAATGCTTTTACGGATCGGATTTTAACGAAACTCAAGCTCGCACCTATACCGAATTTTATGAAAATCAGAAAAACAGCGTGACCGCTGACACCTGGTCACAGACGTACGTGTACCAACCAGGTCTCCACATGAGGCTGCCTTCTCTCGTGAAAATGTAAGTGGCCACCTTTACGCTCCGGCCGTTTTACTGCCCACGAAGAAACCTCAGGAACCCATTGAGTAGGAGGCTGGGTACCCCCCAGAGCTAGTCCGGACACTTGGGATAAAAGAAGAATCTGTTGCACTTGTTGGGAATCGAACCACCGTTCCTCTGTCGTCCAGCCCATAATCTAATCCGTATACCGACTATACTGTGCCGTCCCCCTCCCGTTTGTTTCCAGTATTTGAAAAATGTCGTGGTTTCTTCTCTTCAGGTCTCAACGTATAAACTACCAGAGTACCCTTAGGTTATTTTGGCCATGTTCTTGTAGTAAAATAGAATGTGGCTACAGGGGTCGACTGGTACCGGGCGCCAGGTCACCGTGGTGCCAAGGTAATTTGTCTTGGCCCTAGAAATTCCGAAGAGTCCATTTTGATTAATGCCATATTTCAAAATGGCTGTTCAAACAGCACGTCTTTACTAAACATCTCGCTCATCGCCACCAGCGAACAGTCGGACTACCGACATAGTTGTAACGCAATATGAATATGCGTGGTTGGAACTGTAGCCGCGATTATCACAGTAGGAGGGAAAGAAGAGGGAGCAGGACTTGAGTGTTCTTGTGGTCCGTAATACTCTCGAGATTTATTTATTTATTTGTATTTTATTCTTGAATTAGGGGTTTTAATATGAGACTTCCTATTTCAATGTATTGCTAAGGACTTTCAATTTTTAGGCGCTTTCGCAAATTTGCGACATGACGAAGCTAATGCTTCGTCATGTCTGTTCGCACGGAACAACTCAGCTTCCACTGGACAGATTTTCATGACATTTGATATTCCAGTATTCTTCGAAAATCGGCCTAGAATGTTCAAGTTTCATTAAAATCGTATTAGAATAAAGAGTGCTTTACATGAAGCCCAATATACATTTTCGATCTTATCTCGCCCAATTCTTCTTAGAATGAAAATATATGAAACAAAAGTTGTAGAGAAAATCGAAACACACATTTCATGTTCAATAACCCCCCTCCTAAAATCGTGCCGTTTGTGAATTAATGTGGAAAAATATTGTAGAGCGGGTCAGGCAACAGATGACCATATGGCGCATGTGCTTTGGATGCTAGATACCGAATGCTACAAATACACACACAGGTTATGTAATACTCATTGATTTTCCACTGCAACAATGGTTGCACCAATGCGCCAAATGTTACATTATTCGTAAATTGCCTGTTTTGTTAGTTTCGAGTTTATATGCTTTTCGGGATGTTTTTGATGAAAATTTCGAAAATGGCGGTATTATTTCAAATGAATATCCTGAATGTGATGGGCATAATTAAGTAACTGACAGACTGACTGAGGGGCTGACTGACTGACCAACTAACCCACCAACCAACCAACCAACCAACCAACGAACTCCATGAAGTAGAGTCCTTCCAGAAAAGTAACAGGTTCTCAGCTAATCAAGAATTTACCCGCATTTAATGGAAGTTGAGGGTTCATTACCGCATTCACAGGAGCTCGTCAGCTGTCCGTATCCTGAGCCAGAACAATTCAGTGCAAGTCCCATATTTTACTTCTTGAAGACCCATTTTAATATTGCCCTGCTATATACACCTAGGTCTTTCAAGTGGTCTCTTTCCCTCAGGTTTCCCCACCAAAACCCTGTATGCACCTCTCCTGTTCCCCATACGTACTGTATGCCCCACCCATCACATTTTTCTTGATTTGGTCACCCGAATAATATTTGGTAAGGAGTACAGATCATAAAGCTGTTCGTGATGTAGTCTTCTAAACTTCCCTGTTACCTGTTCCCTCTTAGGCCCATATAACCTGTCCAGCACCCTATTCTCACACACTCGCAGCCTACGCTCGTTCCTCAATATGAGAGACCAGTTTTCTCACCCCTACCAAACAACGGGCAAAATTATAGTTCTGTATACCCTAGTCTATATATTTTTGGATATCGGATTGGAAGACCGAAAATCCTGCACCGAATGATAGCAAATATACCTTGACTTCAGTCTGCTGTTAATTTCTACATGAATGGAATGAACACGTTGTGAAAGTCTCAGTTTCTTGACTGTTCAAACATAAAACCAAAGAAAAGAGAATACTGGCTCCTAATTGTTGTTGAGCTAGCCCTAAGATTTAAAGGAAATCTGTCGTGTGTTGGTGTAGCCGAAGCTGTTGTCCTTCCGGTGTGTAGTTCTAGTATTCTTATTTTTGCACACAATTTGCCCACGCCATTCCGAACAGAAGACCGCACTTCTTGCCAGCACAATAAAGAGTATTTGAACTCTTTCGAAGCGGAATTCGGAGCTTCACTGGACCGTTCATGCAAGTTTTACGAATAAATGCATTTTAATCCCCCCAAAGGAATAGGAAGTTGCTTTGAAGACGAGAGAGAGAGAGAGAGAGAGAGAGAGAGAGAGAGAGAGAGAGAACATACAAAATACGGGTCGAAGACGAGAGCAACAAGAGGGTACGGAGAATGGCGTAGTAAATGTTATTACCTAACTGGGCTGTAACGCTGTGTAGAAATTTGCCAGCATTTCGGAGGAAACTGCTGCTTCCATATGAATCATCATCATCATCATGCTTTTAACTGGCGTTATATTTTTGATATGGGTAAGAGATTCCTCCAAAAGCTTGGTAAATTTCTACCAGACTAGACGGCGTCACTTCCAGAAGATAATTTATTCTTAACAATCGCCATTAGAACCTCAGATCTCACGATGACACCAGGTGTTGTTGTTGTTGATGATGATGATGATGATGACGACGACGATGACGGTGGCTGTGGTGGTGGTGGTCATCGTCGTCGTCGTAGTGGTAATAAATCTTTGTGTACTGAGATCTATAGGACTAAAAATCTGTGCAACAGGAGGGTATGCTTTATGGGTTGTGCTTGGCACTGCTTGTTTTAGCCAGAGTTTGGTCGGGCGTTTGACATGGTCAGAATGAAGCTCGTGTAATCTATTTCTGTAAGTCTGTTAGTTCACGTCTGTAACACAGTTCTTTCGTTGGCAATCCAAACTATGCATTACTTATGCACCCATTCTGCTCGTATGTGTATATTCTTTGGCACATACTCGCAAAAAATCGTTATGTTTCCTTACAAACTTCAAGTTACTGAACTCTTTTATTATTATTAGAGATATTTGTTTATACGTCTTTCAGAGGTTTGAAGTTTTGTTAGTTGTTTTCGAAGGTCTGTTACTCTTCCATTTGTTAGTACCGTAACATTGTGACTTTCGTCTGGGAAGTTGATTAATTAATAAATCTAAAGCTGAAAACCGGTTGGCTTCTCAAGAAGAACTCTGCTCCGTGGTGTAAGTAAGTAAGTAAGTAAGTAAAAATTGGCAGCCGTAATTATTTGTGATTCTTAACGCGACGAACAGTGTAAACCAAAATTTGTGAAGTGTAAACTTATCGGAATTTTAATGTCGATAATGGCATTTCTTCGACATCAGGTGCAATGGTTTGCTGTCGTTACTTGCTTGAGAATTATGTAGTGACATTGTGTTCATTACTGATGCATTTTGCTGTGTCTTTGTCGCCATGACTTGGTGGCACGTTGGTAGCAGGACACTTTACAGAACGGGCTGTGCCATCTGGAAACGAGGTCATGAGGCTACAAAAGGGCTTCAGAGACATACCCGAACGCTTGAATCCTTGCGTTAAGAAGATAACGTTTTGATTCCGAACGGTACTTCCAAGTACAGAAAGACTGTCGTACAGGCTTGAATCATTCGTAATTATTTCACCATGTTCTTGTTTCCTTTGGTACGTACGTCTGCAATTTTCAAATAACCCAGTGAACATCATCTTCCCATCTTACTTTCCTCTCAGCGGTATTGACTTTATCTCGGATATAATAACATGAGTCATGTTATTCTTCGATTTGTTAGGCGCGTTCACAAAATTGCGAAAAGCGATCATTAGCTTCGTCACGTGTCCGTCCGTCCGTCCGCATGTAACGTTTTGGCTTCCATTGGATATGTGTGAGATATGATATTTGAAGGTTTTCCGAAAATCTCGAGGAAATTAAGCTGCATTAAAACCCAACAAGAATAGCGGGTACTTCATATGAAGACCCGTGAGTGTTTCTGATAACATCTTGCTGAACTGTTCTTAAAATGAGAAAGTTTCAGACAAAGAGTCGTTAAGAAAATTAAAACACGCATTTTGTGTTCAGTAACAGTTTTACTAAAGTCGTATCTGTTATGAGACAATGTGGAAAAAGTGTGTTAGAGCCGTACCGGCCTCAGATGACAGTGTAATACGGCGCATGCGCTTTGCATGCTGGATAACTAAGACAGACTACAGAAAATACTTATTGCTTTTTCACGGCAACAGTGGTTACGCGAACGCGCCTCATTGTTACATTAAACGTATATTGCCTGTCTTGTGTTATAATTGCCTTGAGGTGGGAGGTTATGTCCATTAGTGTATACGTATGCGGTCCAGTGCACGATGCCAGCCTCTCGGCTGTTCAGTTTTTGTAAGAATTTGTAAGTGATTACGTCTATGCTATTGTAAGACTCCTTTGCGCACGTTGTTGTGCCGTCGAGGGCCGTAATTAAATTTACTGCATTGGAGGTCTTATAAGACGTAGTTAGCTTCTGATTTCTGCAGAATTATAGTCATCAAGACTCTGACGTACGATGACGCCATTATGTTTCGCCCGTTAAAGCAAGTCAGATAACACGACGTGACTTGTTTTGTGCGCAGTTGTTCTTGTCAACGGTCGCTTCTAGGCACTTGTTCGGTCGCATGTTTCCTGCTGGAAGAGAGATTTGTGTTTGGCCTGGCCATATCTGCCAGTTGTTTGGATTACAACAATGTAGGTTTAAACGCAGACTTTTCCACCGTTTTCTGAGTATAGGAAACTGCGCTCAGATCCGTTGGCATTCGTGCATTTTGTCCGTTAGTTCCAGGTAGCCCTTACTCGGTTTCCTCACAAAGACTGAAAGTGCGTTTCGTTCCACTACGAAAAACTTTCCGTTTTCTAACCCTAATAATCATATTTAAAAAAAATGAATAATGGACACAAGATGGCAGCTGTTCTTTCTCCATTTTCCAAAATGAAATCCGTCCAGCGAAAACGCATTTATGAACGGTCACTGCGTTGTCTCTAAACCATGCACCGTCAACACTTAATATGTGTAGAATTTCGTTTTCAAAGACATCTTGATTTCCCAAAATACTTTGTGGACGAGCCTTGGTGATCAGATGCAGAATGACGCGGGAAGGGCATGTAGCACACACGGGGAGAGAGGCAGGTGCATGCAAGTTTTTGGTGGGGAAACCCGAAGGAAAGAGACCACTTCGAAGACCTAGGCGTTATTGGGAGAGTAATATTGAAGTGGATCTTCAAGAAATCGATTGGGAGGTCGTGGACATGATTGGCTTGGCTCATCATAGGAAAAAGTGGCGGGCTTTTGTGAAAGCGGTAATAAACTTTCGGGTTCCATAAAATGCGTGTAAATTTTTTGACTAGCCTAGGTGCTGTTACATTTTCAAGAAGGGCTGTGCTCAGGGGAGTGAGCGAGTTTGTGGACGAACAGCTGTTGATTCAGAAGCATTAGTACTCGCTCCGTTAGAACAGGAATTTATTGAGATAATTGTGAAAAATATATTAAGAGTACCGTCTTGTGGAAAGTGGAACCGTTCCTCAATCGGCCTCAAAATGGAGGCAGTACATTGTTCTGTAATACAGACTAAAGTCACATCGGCGTACAAACCACGTTCCAAAGAGAGTAGTCGTTTTGTACCATTATTGTACTTCCTGCTGATGGCCCAGTGAGACTCGAAACGTGTAGGACTTAGGAGAAAAAGTAAAGTTCACCCTAGAACAGGCCACGAAGGCCCAGAAAGGGAGTAGAGGTGTAGATCTACTCTTTCTTTAACCTCGGCACTAGTTGGGGTGGGTGGGCCCGGTAGCTCAGTCGGTATAGCGACTGATTACGGGCTGGACGGTCCGGGATCGAATCCCGGTGGGGACGAGATTTTCCGCCTGTCCAGACCGGCCCTGGGCCCCACACAACCCCCTGTAAAATGGGTACCGGGTCTTTCCCGGGTTAAAGTGCGGCCGGGGCGTGTTGCTGACCACTCACCCCATTCTAATGCCGCGGTCATGGAAGAGTAGAGCTATACCTCTACACACCCTGTGGGCCACACCGGCCTGAAATGGGATCACTTTTACTAGAGGGGATGGGTGGTCAACGCCACGCCCCGGCTGCTTTTCCCCCGGGAAAGAGACTAGGAGGCTGAGTGGGTCCCAGGGCCGGTCTGGACCGGTGCGGAAAATCTCGCCCCCTGCCGGAAATCGAACCCCGGACCGTCCAGCCCGTGGCGAGTCGCTATACCGACAGCTATTCCGGCCCACAGCTTTTGTATTATTTTAACTAATACAATTGTGTGCATGTGTGGATTTACATTATAATAAGCACAGTAAGAGTTCAAAAACTATTTCAACGCACATCTCACTACAAATCAAACGTCTAATGAAATTTGATGTGGCATCATCAGAACATTACAAAATAATACTTGTATTCAAGAGGCAGCTAGGGCGGGGCGAGTGGTGCGGCCATCCCAGACTGCACAATCCAAGGGGCGGCAATATGGCTGGAAAAATTAATATTCAGATGAAAAAATATTTTCTGCGCTCAACAGATTTAAAATTATTGAGACAAATGAAAGGAACTTTAGCAAATAATTGCGAAATTTACTTAAAGTTTATAATTTTGTCAAGGACGGCTATGGCGATTGCTCGCCCCGGGCGTCCAAAAAAACTAGCTACACCACTGCTCGCATTACGGTAATAGGTTGTTTGGATTGGGCAGTCGGAAGGGATTCGTTACTATAAATGATACGATTAGGGGTGCACAAATCCCGGGTGCCAGGTCGCCATGGAGACTAATTTTTGACGGTGTCTCCTAATGTGTGTGGAACTTGGCTTTATTTCACTCTTCTATTGCCTGGAAGTTTGGGGTGGCTCCTAGGTATTTGTTTTTGGAAAATTTGTTCACCCCTGCTTTCGATAGCTGTCATTCGATTTACCGTAAGTTTTTATCAGCTTATTTTTCTGCTTTGAGAATACCCGATCATTTTCAAAAGTCAGACTCTCACCTGATTGCCCCATCAGCGGAAAAAACGCGGCATTTCTCATACTGGTGTCTGTTGTGTGACATTTTAAAGCGTACTGTATTTAACACTTGCTGTATCATTCACAAAGTTGCACTTTGCTCGCAGTGCCCGTTTGTGACTTTGCTATGGTTCTGAGAAGGAGCAGGGGCAATTTCTTTGAACCGTATTTACCGACGGATCTTTGTAATAGAGGCACAGTTTGTTTAGGCGTACTGTTAATTTTGATGTGTTCGTATTTTAGAAGAAAATGACGCGTCACTTGTTGATTGTTGTGCCAGTGACTGTTATAGTGGGGACATGCGTGTTGCTTTGTTGGTTTCTGTCCACCGAATGCCAGACAAAAATAGAGTTGTCCTTGCACGCCATGAAAACTTATGAGTATTGGAGGTGTATCTCCACCAATTCTTAAGCTCGGCTCCAGATGGACTCCCCAGTCGCTTACCCTCGGTATGCACTGAATAGAAGGCTGGATGGACCCAATAGCCAGCCCGGACGCGTTGGAGAAATGAAAAATCTCTCGCCCCAGACCGGGAATCGAACAACGATTCCTCGCTTTTCTAGCCCGTAACTTAGTGACTGCTCTCTTTCCGGATTCTGCAAAGCACCCTGTACAAGTACAGTGTGATTTTTATCGGCCTAGCAGGCTTTCAGATGTTAAAAAATTTATTTCTGGTTGCGTTGTTACTCTTTGTCCAACTCGAAAGGTTTACAACATTCAGCGAGGCTTTTTTACTATAGTAAGTACGTCTCCTTTAATAACTATCACACCCACTAGATTGATTTTAACCAAATTTTCTATGGAGATATTTCAAGGTAATTATGTGGACATCTTAAAATGAAACAGGGGGTGGTCTTCGTTTAACTCCCTCGTGCGCCTTTCAGAACAACCTGAGTCGAAAGGTAAAAACAGCTGCCTTGACTGAAACTTTGTACAACAGGAGAGAAAATCCAAAATAAAATTAAGCTTTGCCATAACCTCATACCCGAACTCCGCTTTGTTAGATGTACGTATGTCTGGACAGTCACAGGAGTGAACACATTTATTGAAAGTTCAAGATCCAGTCAGCATATATAGTTAAATACTATGTGGCCACCACAACTCAATGCACGTAGCTGCAGTGCACTGCAGGCAGATGATATCTCACCTGATGACATCTGCCTAAAGTCGCAGGAGCATAAGGTAATTTTCGTGGAGTAATGAATGGTCTGTAGGTGGTATGTGGGTATATGGACTGGATTGGGCTGGCCCAGGATAGAGACAGGTGGCGGACGCTTGTGAGTGCGGTAACGAACCTTCAGGTTCCGTGAAATGCGGGGAATTCCTTGACTAGCTGCAAACCAGTTAGCTTCTCAAGAAGGACTCTGCACCATGGAGTAAGTAAGTAATGAATGGTCTGTAATCCTAGGTGGCGGACAAAGTGGTCAGCTGCGTCGAGACGGAAAATTGCATACAGCCTCTTACGCTCTATGGTATTGAGTGTCGAAGGTCCTGCATTATACAGGGTGTCCCAGGAGGAAAGGTCAATATTCTGGGAGGTCATAGTATGGGCCATTCTAAGCAAAAATGTTTATATGAACACGTGTCCTATTCCGAACGGTTTCCGAGATAGAGCTATTTGAATGTACAACCGCAAAATTGTTGATAAGAAAGAGATATTACGTGTACGTACTGT
>Ga0123357_10006511_pt1 | contig 14274 bp, 9 predicted proteins | sample TergutEmb28metaG_FD_89873 | JGI IMG/M metagenome (GOLD analysis project Ga0123357, IMG submission 89873) | Embiratermes neotenicus P4 segment gut microbial communities from Petit-Saut dam, French Guiana - Emb289 P4 | ecosystem: Host-associated > Arthropoda: Insects > Digestive system > Gut ... | reverse complement strand
ATGATACCTGTTATTCCTCCTTACGGTACAGGATATTTATCCTTTGACGCAAAAATCGGGCGCGACGACGTAGCCAATGAACAGATAGAGATAAGAGTTCATCTGCTTCCGCCCATGATTGACCAGGCTACAATGGCAAGTATGTTTAAAGATGACAACGACCCGTTCTGGAATTGTATTGGAAGCGCAGCGAAAACTTTTGCCGATTTGGGATGGGAAGTGGCAAAAATACCGTTGGGCTTGATACCGGGCGTTGGTTGCGGACTGCAGTTAGGCGAAAGTTTAGCTACCGTTGCGAAAGATGAAAGCGCCGGAAGTGAACGTGTTTTTAATACATCATGGGAAATGGGCAAAGTGATTGCAGAATGTGCTTCCGATTTCATTCCTTTGGGAACAGGCGTCAAAACGGCAATTAAATTCTTTAAATTTGTATCGACGGCAAATGATATGGTATCGCATGCTACCGACTTGATTAACACCTACAACGACTGTTCGAGTACCAAAGGCGTTTCGCCATGGATCGTGGGCTCGCATGATCCGAATGATAAATATGGTCCGTTAAGCGATAGCGGCAGCAAGTGGTTCTCCAACAGAACTGATTTCCCTTATATCATTAACTTTGAGAATGATCCTGAAAAAGCCTCCGCGCCGGCGCAGGAAGTCTGGGTCACCGATGCGTTGGACTTGAACGTATTTGATATTAACACTTTTGAAGCTGGAATTATTAAAATTGGCAGCAAAATTATAGAAACGCCTCCTTCCACACAAAACTACACATGGACTGTGGATATGAATCCTGAAATGAATTTGATTACGCAAGTCAATTTGCAGTTAGATAAGGAAACCGGTATTGCAAAATGGTATTTCAAGAGCATGGACCCCGTAACGGGCGAATTGCCTGAAGACGCATTAGCAGGCTTTTTGCCTCCCAATGATGATAATGGTTCGGGAGAAGGTTTTGTTTCGTTTACCATCAAGCCCAAAGACGGCCTCGCCGATGATGCAACAGTGGCAAACAAAGCGTCTATTGTATTTGATAATAACCCGGAAATCCTTACTCCGGAATGGGTAAATCAAAAAGATATTGTTCCTCCGACAAGTAAAATGTTGCAACCACAGCCTGCTGCCGACAAAGACAATATAGTGGAATTGAAATGGCAAGGCGAGGATAATCCGGGCGGCTCCGGCGTTTATAGTTACGATATATATATGAAACGCGATAACGGCAGTTACGAAAAGGTTCTTTCAAAAACTTTGGAAACGACAGCAAAACTTACGGTAGATAATGGTGTAAAATATGAGTTTTATACCATAGCTACCGACAGCGCCGGCAACGTAGAGAATAAGGCAAATGTACCGGATGTTACCGCTACATGGACGGGTATAAAAGAAGTGTCTAAACCGCAATCGGTCATGCTTACGCCTAATCCTGCCCGCTCGGAATGTACCATCGCGTTTGATGTGGAAAAATCGGGAAACAGCAGTATAACATTGTTAACGACATTGGGCGCCGAAGCAATGAAGATATACGATGGTTATACCGCGAGCGGACATTTTCAACATACATTCAATATTGGCTCCCTGCCGACAGGCATGTATGCCGTGATGATAAATACAAACGGTAAAATTATGGTAGAGAAGTTGTTGATAGTCAGGTAGGCGGGATTTAATCTCGTATTGTATAAAAAGAGGTTGTCTCAAAAGTCGTTTTTTAACGAGTCTGTCATTCATGCGGGTTTGACCAGCAATCCACTGATAAATTAGCGTTTCTTTCAGGGGATTCCGCGTCAAGCGCGGGATGACAGGCTTTTGAGACAGCCTCTTTTTTATTGCGCAACCCCTTCGTTTTCCTTAAAAATATCTTCATTTTCCTTAATCGTATCCTCGTCTGCTTTATAACCAAGCGAAATTGCTTTTTTCAAATCGTTGAGAGCGTTTTCTTTCTCATGAAGCAAAATTTTTGTACGATATCTAATTATGTATAAATAAGGATTTTCTGAATTATCGCCAGCCAAACGAATGGCTTGATTAATATCGGCGGAAGCTTTTCCCGGTCTTTTCATTAAAATGTATAACTCGGCTCTGCCGGCATACAGATTATATTCTGTCGGTTCTTTGCTGATAAGATAGTTATATATTCTTTCAGCATTGTCGTAATCGCCTCTGAATTTGGCTAAGGAAGCAAATCCAACACGAGCGTACAAGCTGTTTGGATTCAAGTCGAGCATTTTTCTAAAATCCGCTTCGGCTAAATCCGTATTTTTGATTTGCAGATATAATAAACCACGCTGATACAGCGCTTCTTCATCTTTAGGTTTTTCTTCTAACAGCGTGGAATAATCAATAATGGCATTATGAGGTTGCCCCATTTCGGCAAACAGGGAAGCGCGCGCCTCAAGAAAAACAGTCTGCTTTGGAAATGTTCCCAATGCTGCCGTGTAGGATACGAGCGCTTCATTGCGCTTGCCCATTCTTCGCTGAATCGTTCCCAAATTGTTTAACAAAAAAGGATTTACAGGATTATCCGGATTTTCTTTCAGAACGGTTTTCAATGCAATTTCAGCAGAATCCAACCGGTTCTGTTTAATATAATTAAACGATAAAGAAAGCCAGTCGTTTTCATTCTGAGCCGGCGCATAAATTCCTCCGAGCAGGAAAATTGTACTCATTATTCCTGCCCGGAAAATTTTTCTTAGATGTAGTTTACTCACAGATTTTATTTTACTTCTTCAACCGGAGCTATCAATTTATACCCTTTTCCATGAATATTCATAATTTCTACCAAAGGATCGTCTTTCAGCAACTTACGAAGTTTGGTGATATATACATCCATACTGCGAGCGGCAAATTGATAAAAATCAGGATGAGGTTTCCAAATGGTATTGACTGCAAATTCGCGGTCTAAAATATCATTCATGTTGGCGCATAAATTTGCTAACAAATCGCTTTCTTTCGTTGTTAGTTTTGTAGATTCCTTTCCGTCGCTCAGTATTTGCTTTTGCGTGTCGAATTGATATTTACCGATATGATACAAAGGAACTTCTTTGGTTTTCTTTCCTTTTATCCTTCGCATAATCGCTTCGATGCGCAGCAAAAGTTCCTCCATACTGAAAGGTTTTGTCAAATAATCGTCGGCGCCAACCTTAAAACCTTCCAATATGTCTTCTTTCATGTTTTTAGCCGTTAAAAAGATAATCGGGATTTCCGCATTTATCATACGAATATCCTGCGCTAAAGCGTACCCGTCTTTTTTTGGCATCATTACATCGAGAAGGCAAAAGTCATACTTCTTTTCGGGAAAAGATTTTGCTCCTATTTCCCCATTCGGGAATAAATCGGCATCGAATCCTTTGGCTTGCAAGTATTCCCGCAAGAGCATTCCTAAATTTTCGTCGTCTTCACACATGAAGATTCTTACTTTTTCTTCCATAATCACATAATTTATTTACAATTAAAATAATTTTTATACTAATGAATATACGGCAAACTGATAATGAATTTTGTTCCGGTATTTAATTCGCTTTCCGATTTGATTGTGCCGTTCAATTCATCTACAATCTTTTTTACGTAAGCCAAACCTAATCCGAATCCTTTCACATCATGCACGTTTCCTGTATGCACCCGATAAAAACGGTCAAAAATCCTTTTCAGATTTTCCTTTTTTATCCCGATTCCATTATCCTGAATGCTAATCAAAATATTATCGTTCTCGTTTTCAGTACGGGCAATTAATTGCAACGGTACGTCAGGCTTACGGTATTTCACTGCATTCTCCATCAGATTGAAAAGCACATTTGTAAAGTGCATTTCATCCACATAAACGATTGCTTCCGTCGCTTCTAACTCTAATTCGAGCGACCCTCCGCATTTTTCTATTTGTATATTGAATATCTGCGCTACTTTGAGCAACATATCATTAACATCCAATTCTTTTATTTTCAGTATCGACCGCCCGTCTTCCATCAACGACATCTGCAAGACTTTATCAATCAGGAATTGCAAACGTTTGGTTTCGTCAATGATCGTTCGCGTAATTCGATTAAAGGAAGCTGATTTGGTCAACGATCCGGATTGTTCCAGCGTTTTAATCATATTTTCATCGCTAAGCATCTGACCGGCAATGGAAATACTGGAAACCGGCGTTTTCAGTTCATGAGTCATATTGCTGACAAAATCTTTTTTCATTTCCGACAAATGCTTTTGCCGCAGGATAATATAAAGCGTTATACTAAAGACGACAAATAACAGTAATGAAAAAATAACAGACGGAACAATGAATTTAATGGAGGTTAATACAAATTGATTTCTCGTTGGAAAAACGACCTGCAAAGTATATAATTTTGAAGCCGGATCATTGGGGAACAAGATTTGGGAAAAAACTTTTTTTGGATCGTTTACTTCAAAATCGGAACTTTTATAAACAATATTGCGGTTATTGTCGATTATTGCATATTGAAAAGGAATAGCCAGATTATTGTTTGCCAATTCCGCTTCAATAGAAATTTTTAATTGTTTAAATTCTATCCTTTCTTCGATTGGTTTTTCATCTGCTTTCATTATCTGACGAATCGCTTCGCTCAGTAAATTCTCACTGTTGTTGTAGCTTTCATACAAAGATTCCTGAATTGATTGCGACTGAGAGTTTATACTGCTTTTCCCCGTTCCGCGCGTACTTTTTATTTGGATAACAACATCTTCATTCACATTAAAGTCCACGCTCGTAGTCCATTTTCCCGATTTTTGAAACGTCAATTGCAGCTGTCCTTGTGTCAAAAGGTTATCAATTGATGAACTGCTTTTTGTTACCGTTTTTTTCCCAAACCGCATAATTTGATCTTTCAAAAGCTGCGAGGCTTCGTCAACTTCCAAATTATGAGACACTTGGTATAAACTTCTTTTAACCGCTTCTTCAAACTGTTCGTCTTGATTCGATGCGATTTCACGAATATAATTTACCTGTAAGTATAGCAAGCCTATAAAAGCCACAATCATAAAGCTTACAAGCAATCCTAAAGTTGATTTTCTCATCTATTATTTTATCTTTAATTCAAATAACAAAGTAACGATTTTTTTGTTTAACACTTATGTAAAAATATCAAAAAAATTAACGATTTAAAAATAAATGTTTTTAACAAAACGGGGGAATTGTTAATTTATTGGATAACTGTGTTAAATTTTTAGATTTACCTTACTTTTAAATTATTTAATAACGCTACATACCGGTTGATCGCATCGTCGATTTCCGTCAAAAAAATAAATTCATCGGCGGTATGGGATCGGGCAGAATTTCCCGGTCCAATCTTTAAAGAAGGAAAATTCATCAGCGATTGATCCGATAAAGTAGGAGAACCAAACGGTATCATGCCCAATTCGATTGCTCGTTGCACCAAAGGATGTTCCGGCGCTATTTGCGATGAATTTAAACGAAAGGAACGCGCCTGCACTTTGGCTCCACATGCGGAGGATATCGCTTCAAAGAGCGCTTCGTTCGTATAAAATTCATTCGTTCGAATATCGACCGTAAACTTACATTCATCGGGAATTACGTTGTGTTGTATTCCTGCTTGCACACCGGTTACCGTCATTTTCACCGCACCTAATAAAGGACTGACTGCGGAAAAACGTGTATTCCGAAACCATTCAATCACGGGGATTGCCTTATAAATGGCATTCTCTCCTTCTTCACGAGCGGCATGACCTGCTTTTCCGTAAACAATTCCATCTAAAACCATCAATCCTTTTTCGGCAATTGCCGGTTGCATGGTTGTTGGTTCTCCAACCACTCCCAAATCAATCGGCGGCAACTCCGGCAATACGGATTCGATGCCATTCTTTCCTGCTATCTCTTCTTCGCAGGAAGCCAAAAAAATAAAATTATTTTTTTGTTGCGTTTGCGTCAGAATAAAAAAAACTTGAAGCAGTGAAACGACAGAAGCGCCGGCATCGTTACTGCCCAAACCAAAAAGTTTACCATCTTCCACGAAAGGTAAAAAAGGATCTTTTTCCCATCCCGCCGTAGGTTTTACCGTATCAATATGTGAATTAAGGAGAATGGTAGGTTTTTGATCGTTCCAATCCGGCGAAAGCAACCAGATATTATTTCCTTTTCGTTGAGGAAGATATTTTTTTTCTTTCAGTACGTTTTCCAGAAAGTCAGCCAATCGATCTTCTTCCCTACTAATGGATGGTATGGAAATAAATTGTTTTAATAAATCAACCGCATTGTAACAAAAATCGACGCTTATAGTCATATAATAATAAATTTTACTGCAAAGTTAGAATAATATTGTATATTTGCAGCCATTATCTAATGTAAAAATGGAATATTATCATTTATCACAATTAGTTCATCTGCATGCTTCACAGTTTGGAGATCAGGAAGCGTTGAAAACACGCGATAAAGTAAGTGGCGTTTGGTCTTCAGTCTCATGGGAAGATTTTTCAAAAAAGATTCTCTCTGTCGCCCGCTCCATGTGTCACGCAGGAGTCAAACCTCAATCCAATGTGGGAGTTTTTTCTCAAAATATGGTTGAATGCTTCTATATCGATTTTGGCGCATTTTCCAATCGGGCAGCCGTCGTTCCCATGTATGCAACGGCTTCTGTTCCACAAATAACCTATATGATCGAAGAAGCGGAAATTGAGTTGTTGTTTGTAGGCGAACAGCAACAATACGACAAAGCCTGGCAAGTGTTTCAAACCAGTAGTTTCTTGAAGCAAATCGTTATTTTGGACAATACCGTAATAAAAGCTCCGATGGATAAAACATCGGTTTCTTTTGATTTTTTCAGTTCTCCCAAAAACCGTTCATCACAAGATATGGTTGCTGTGGAAAATCGAATGAAAGAAGCAAAAAGCGATGATATTGCCCATATAATTTATACTTCAGGAACAACCGGAGAGCCTAAAGGAGCAGTCTTAACGCACAGCAACTATATCGACACTTTTAAGTTCCACGATTGGAGTATGTCGTATCTTCCCCAACGGTTTCTATCCATCAGTTTTCTGCCTTTGGCTCATGTTTTTGAAAAAGCATGGTCGATTTATTGCATGCATCGGGGTTGTACGGTGGCTGTTAATCTTGATCCAAAAGAAATAACAACTTCAATTAAGGAAATCAAACCGGAAGCGATGTGCAGCGTTCCGCGTTTTTGGGAAAAAGTATATGCCGGCGTTCAGGAGAAAATTGCGAGTTCAAGTTTCCTTATGCGGGCAATTTTTCTCGATGCGATCAGTACAGGAAAAAAATATAATCTCGACTATATAAATAAAGGTAAAAACTCACCATGGTTTTTAAAAATGAAATATAATTTCTATGCAAAAATTGTTTTTTCTCAATTGAAAAAAGTACTTGGCATAGAAAGAGGGGTAATTTTTCCTTGTGCCGGCGCTATGCTTTCCGAAACGATAGTTACATTTTTGCGTTCCGTAGATATTCCGTTAGTGATGGGTTACGGATTGACCGAAACTACTGCTACTGTCAGTTTCTTTCCTCCCAACAATTTTGAATTGGGTACAGTTGGTTCGGTACTGTACGGAATAGAAGTCCGAATCGGCGAAAACAATGAAATTCAGGTAAAGGGAAAAACAATTATGCGCGAATATTATAAGAAACCGCAGGAAACAGCCGCCGCTTTTACCGAAGACGGATGGTTTCGAACGGGAGACGCAGGGGGGTTGACTAAAAAGAACGGTATTATCATAACGGAAAGAATTAAGGATTTATACAAAACTTCCAATGGGAAATACATTGCTCCACAACAATTGGAGGGCAGGCTAATGGACGATAAATATATCGACAGCGCTATCATCATCGGCGATCAGAAAAAATATGTTACGGCATTGATTATACCTGAGTATGATGAGTTGAAAAAATATGCCGCCGAACAGGGTATTTCGTATGAAAGCATTCAGGATTTGTGCCGTAATCAAGCCGTCATTGGATTGTATGAAACCCGTATCGGCGCTATGCAAAATGAATTTGCCAATTATGAGCAAATCAAACGTTTCACGTTATTGCCGGAGCCTTTCTCAATTGATACCGGAGAATTAACGAATACGTTAAAAATGAAACGTTTGTTTATTGCTAAAAAATTTGAGGATGTTATTGATAAAATGTATGAATAACTGAATAATTGAATAATTGATTTGGTTATAACGGACATCGCCTGCCTTAAAATAAGTTTAGCGTTACAATGGAATGAAAGACTTTTGAAATGGAATATTTTTTGACTTGGGGTTACTTGGGCTTATTTTTGGGTTCATTCTTAGCGGCAACAATCCTCCCATTCAGTTCGGAAATATTGGTTACCGGCATGTTAATAGCCGGAGGTTCTCCTGTTAATATACTCATTGTCGCATCCACAGGAAATTGGTTGGGAAGTCTTTCGACTTATGGAATCGGCTGGCTTGGTAAATGGGGTTGGATAGAAAAATGGTTTAAGATTTCTCGGGAAAAAATAGAAAGACAACAGGCAAAAATTGCGAAATACGGAAGTCTGTTGGCGTTTTTTGTTTGGATTCCTGTCGTAGGGGATGTGTTTGCTCTTGGATTAGGGTTCTATAAAATAAATTTTACCAAATGTTGTATTTTTATGCTCATTGGTAAACTCCTGCGTTTTTTTGTTTATATTACCCTATTTGATTATATAGGAAGTTGGTTCGGTTTTGAGATATAATTCTAATTCAATATTTCTACAATATTTAGATGTAATTTTGCTTAAAAATTTCAAAATCAATATATAAAAATTTTCATGAAAACATTATCAATCATTGTACTTATGGTCGCCACCCTCGCCGGTGGAATCGCGCTTGGGCAAGCTTCAACACCCTCTCTCACGCTGGTTAAAACTATCTCGTTGCTCAACGTTGAGGGACGGATTGACCACATGGCTGCAGATGTTGTTAATCAAAGGTTGTTTGTCGCTGCGTTGGGAAACAACACTGTCGAGGTTGTGGACTTGAAGGAAGGAAAAGTTATTAAGAGCTTACCGGGTTTCGCCGAACCACAAGGCATTGCTTATGTCCCTGAACTAAACCATATCTTTGTGGCGAACGGAACGGATGGTACTTGCCGGATTCTTGACGGACAAACACTTAAAACAATCAGCAAAATTGCACTTGGTGATGACGCAGACAACGTGCGTTACGATGCGGCTACCAAAAAAATTTATGTCGGTTACGGTGATGGTGCACTTGCTGCCATAGACGCTAAGACCGGCAAAAAAATGGCAGACATCAAACTAAACGCGCATCCGGAATCATTCCGTTTGGCGACAACAGGACAGAACATTTTTGTAAATGTTCCGAATGCAAACCACATCGCCGTGGTAGATAAGGAAAAAGAAAAAGTCACAGAAACATGGACGCTCACGGAAGCTAAAGCGAACTTTCCCATGTATCTGGATGAAGCAAACCACCGCATGTTCGTTGGTTGCCGTAATCCCAGTAAGGTTTTGGTTTACAATACATCCACCGGTAAATTGATAACGAGCATATCGATATCAGGAGACACCGATGATTTGTTTTACGACGCGAACAACAAGCTAATCTATGTTTCTTGTGGCGCTGGATTCATTGATATTATCAAGCAAATGGACGCTGACCACTATACAAAAATCCAAACGCTGCCAACGGCTTCCGGTGCACGCACATCGTATTTCGTTCCCGAACTGAAAATGCTTTTTCTTGCCGTACCTCACCGTGGAAACCAGACAACGGAAATTCGCGTTTACAAAACACAATAACAACAATTTTAATCTTAATATAATGTGAAAGTATTAATCGTAGAAGACGAAATAGATATACTCGAAAGTATTCGTACTTATCTTGTGCAACAGGAATTTGTATGCGAGGCGGTTTCCACTTGTGCTAAAGCCGAAGAAAAGATTCAACTATATCAATACGACTGTTTAATAATTGACTTAATGCTTCCGGACGGTTCCGGCATGAATATCATCCGTTTAGCAAAAAAGTTGAAAATTGATGCAGGAATATTGATTCTCACCGCAAAAAATTCATTGGACGACAAGTTGGAAGGACTTGAGTTGGGAGCCGATGACTATTTAACAAAACCGTTTCATCTGTCTGAATTGAATGCCCGCATAAAAGCAATTATCAGACGAAAATATTTCAATGGAGACAATTTAGTACACTGTGGTAATTTAATGATTGATTTAAGAAAACGGATTGTTTATTGCGCGGATAAAGAAATTGTATTAACCAAAAAAGAGTATGAATTGTTGGAATATTTTGTGATGAATAAAAGCAGCGTACTGCCTAAAACTTCGCTGGCAGAACACTGTTGGGGGGATAACATTGACCAAGTTGATTCATTTGATTTCCTTTTTGCTCAAATCAAAAATTTGAAAAAGAAATTCAAAAAATTCGACATTCAACTTGAGATTCAGAATATATACGGAATAGGCTATAAACTAATTGAAAATGAAACTGATTAATTTTACCACACGTTTTTATATGATTGCCTTTCTGGTGATATTGGCAATATGGTCGCTCGTATTTTTTGCTATTCTGAAATACAACATCCAACAGAATACGGATAAGTATCTTATGAATAAAAAGGAAATTATTTTGGATGAGTTTATTGAAGACGGCTTAAAAGTTGATAACGATTTTATGGAATATGGTGATTTCAGTATTAAACCCTTAGATAAAAGCCAATACAGAAAGGACTGTTCCATATTTTCAGATACTCTGATTTATAATGCGTTTGAAAAAAATTCTTTCGAATATCGCAAATTCGTATCATATTTTGATTATCAAGATAATTATTTCCTGTTAACAATCGTTAAGCCGACTTATGAAACGAACGGAATCATTAAAACTATTGCTGCTATCTTGGCTTTGCTTTACTTTTTTATTGTTTTCATGTTGGTTATATCAGGTAGATTGCTAACACAACATATTTGGAAGCCTTTTTATCAAACCCTTGATTCAATTAAGGCATATAGCTTTACAAATCACAAACCTTTACATACAATTAATAGTAATATAGATGAATTTGAGCAACTAAATCAAAGTCTAAAAATTCTTACTGAAAACAATTATAAAACGTATATCAGCCAAAAGCAATTTATTGAAAACGCTTCGCACGAAATGCAAACACCGTTGTCGGTAATCCTTTCAAAATGCGAACTAATCTATCAAGATCCTAAATTGTTGAAAAATACAGCAGTGGAAGTTGGAAAAATTCATGATGCCGCCAAGCGTTTATCAAAAATGAACCAATCATTGTTACTCTTAACTAAAATCGAAAACAAGCAGTTCTCCGACAAATCGTCGGAATCGGTATCGGAACATATTATGAAGATAATAGACTTTTTTGAGGAGATTAAGAGAAAGAAGGAGCTTCAACTCACTGTCGATGTGGAAAGTAATATTGTTGTGGATGCCAATCATATTTTGTTGGAAATCATGCTTACCAATCTCATTAAGAATGCGTTTGTTCACAATGTACAACAAGGAACAGTCAATATATCCCTTAAAACAAACAATCTTGAAATCGTAAACAGCAGGCAGCTCTTACCGATTGAAAAAGAACGGCTTTTCAAACGTTTCGGAAAGCAGAGCGATAATAAAGACGGGCTTGGACTTGGCTTATCCATTGTGAAAGAGATATGCGAAATTCATGGTTGGCAAATTAACTGTATGATGGATGAAAAAAGTATTTGCTTTTCTGTGATTTTTTAATATAAAGATACTCTTTCCCCCATAATTCAATATTTCTACAATATTAAAGCGTAATTTTGTGGCAATTTTATAAAATTAATGTATGATGCAAACAGGTTTTAATTTTTCAGCGCCCTTTAATGCAAGAAAAGCGTTGGCGCTTGTATTTTTTTGTTTATTATCCCTTACCGTTTACTCGCAAATATCCGGCTCTGTGAAGGGCAGATTAATGGAAAAAAACGCCCCTGTCGAATTTGTTGATATATCGCTTTACGCCGCACGAGACACAACCAAAGCTTTATATTATTCCTCTACCGATTCTACAGGAACATTTTATTTGGATAAAATCCCTTTTGGAGAATACAAACTGATTGCCAATTTGCTTGGGTATAAAACAATATCCAAAGTGATAACTGTCACTAAAGGAATATCTTCCGTCGATTTGGGAAATATGACAATAGAGCCTGACGCTGTGATGCTAAATTCGGTAGAGGTAGTTGCCACTGCCCAACCGGTGGAAAATAAATTAGATAGACTAATATACAATGTAGAAAAAGATATTACCTCTCAAACCGGCATGGCAACAGATGTTCTGAAAAAAGTGCCGATGGTTTCGGTAGATGTGGACGGTAATGTGTCGTTGGCAGGCGGCTCAGGCGTTCGATTCCTGATTGACGGAAAACCATCTACTATTTTCGGAAGCAGTATTACGGATGTATTGCAATCCATTCCTGCCAATCAAATAAAGAGTATCGAGGTGATTACCAATCCGGGCGCCAAATATGATGCGCAAGGCACGAGCGGAATCATTAACATCATACTTAAACACAATACGTTGGAAGGTATAAACGGGAATTTATCTTTAACCACAGGAACAATCATGCAAAACGGTTCTTTCAATTTTCATGTGCGGAAAGAAAAATTTGGAGTAAACGCATTTGTGAACGGCAATGATCAGCTGACCACTGCATCGAAATCCGATTTAAAACGGACTTCGACAGATACCGTCGCCCAAACAAATTATTTTTTGCGACAAGCCGGAAACGGTAATTTTACCCGACACGGATTTCGGGCAGGAAGCGGTTTTGACTGGGATCCGGACTCACTCAACAATATTACAGCCACTTTAACTTATTACCGTTTTGGTAATAAATCAACGGGGCATATCAATCAATCGGAACAGGAGCAAGATTTTGGAGGAAATCTTTTCTCGGATATTATTTCTATCAACAACACAACAGGCGCTTTCTCGGAATACGGTTTTTCCCCGAGTCTGAATTATCAACGCAATTTTAAAAACAAAGACCAGCAGTTGGCGATAGGAATGAACGGCAGTTTTGCGCGCAACACAAGAACGGCTGATAACAATCAGTACCTGCAGCCGCAAGATTCTTTAATATACGGCACTCGAAACACCAATCCTGCAAAAGAAAATGAATATGAGGCAACAATAGATTATGTACAACCTTTGCACAAAGATGTCAATCTTGGAATGGGCGGAAAATTCAGCGGATATGATATTTCCAGCATTGCCGATGTTTTGAAATGGAATTCGGATGCCAATGATTATCTCTACAATTCTTCTCTGTCGAATAATTTTGACTATCATCAAAAAGTATATGCAGCTTATGCCGAATTAACTTTTCCCATCGGTAAATCGTTCAGCGCAAGAATCGGCGGACGCGATGAATGGACTCAAATAAATGCGTTTTATGCAGATGCACAGCAAACAATTCATAAAAATTACAACATTTTTGTCCCTTCTATTTTCCTGATGAAAAAAATAGGTGAAACGCAGACAGTCAAGTTGAGTTTCACTCGAAGAATCGGTCGCCCCGACTACGGGGAATTAAATCCTTTTATCAACACGAGCGATCCCACCAATATTTCGATGGGAAACTCTGATTTGATGCCGGAGATTTGGGATCTTTACGAAACTTCCTATAGCAAAGATTTTGGGAAAACCGGTTCATTTATAGTTACCTTATTTTACAGGCAAAGCAATGGTGACATACAGTCATATTCTACCTATTATCCGTATATACAGATTGGTGACACTACTTACGCCAATGTAACGGTTTCCGTTAGGAAAAATATTGGTGTTGAGAAGAATACAGGCGCCAATTTGTTCTTCGATTTTCATATAAATAAAAATTTAAACCTGCGTTCCAATTTTAATTTTATCTACAGGCACACCATCAATCAAGTGGATACAGGATACAATTCATACGGTACGATATATCGTTTCAATATAAATGCTTCGTATCAATTGCCGAGCAATTTTGCAGCAGAATTTTTCGGAAGTTTCAATTCGCGGCACCACGAAGCGCAAGGTAATTTTCCTTCTTTCACATCCTATAGCATAGCCATCAGAAAACTATTTTGGAATAAGAATGGAAGCATTGCCTTAGTCGCCAATAATATTTTCAGCAAATACGTCGATCAGCGAGTGGATATGTACGGACCGGGGTTTGTGACCAGCAGCCTTCGTCAAATTCCTTTCCGTTCTGTCAGTATTAACTTTACATGGAAATTCGGGGATTTGGAAATGAAAAAAGAAATGCCGGCGGATAATAGCAATGATAT
>Ga0123357_10006510_pt1 | contig 14274 bp, 7 predicted proteins | sample TergutEmb28metaG_FD_89873 | JGI IMG/M metagenome (GOLD analysis project Ga0123357, IMG submission 89873) | Embiratermes neotenicus P4 segment gut microbial communities from Petit-Saut dam, French Guiana - Emb289 P4 | ecosystem: Host-associated > Arthropoda: Insects > Digestive system > Gut ... | reverse complement strand
TGCCGGTAACAGTTATACAAGAAAAATAGCCAAATAAACCTCGCTATCAATAGCAGTATTTATTTATGAGGTGACAAGCTACTGATATCACATTGATGACTTGATAAACAGATACGCATGTAAGCGTTAAAATCGTTGCGTAAGGGTGACGTTGGTAAACCTGTACACATGCTGCGTAAATTCAAGGTCGCGATGGCGTGGTTCTGATTATTTACGCTGAGTCGACGGTTTAGGCTGGCTGAGAGTTGGTGTGTATTGAAGTTGTTTGCGTCTCTGATCATTTGGAAGCAGCAATCATGGCTCCGGTGGTAGAATTGCTGTCTAGAAACAACCCTGTGTTTTCGGCATATGTTTTCTACTGTACAATACTTTTCCTCAAAATGCTGGCAATGTCAATGCTAACGGCACGACAGAGATTTAGGAAGAAGGTACGTAATGTCATCACAAGTTGGTGTAACTGTGTACTTGCCACTTGGTAAAATATTTGCGCCCTGGCAAAGCCCTTGATTGGGTTACCGTTTATTGGTCAGATAATTCGGAGTAATTTGTGTTACCACTGTTTGTAAATACAGGTAGACCTAATACTTACGACCAGAATTAGGATGATTCAGGAATATTGACACAAGACGTATCCCCTCCCAGTTTAATACGTGCTATGCTACTCTAATACACCTGTGACAGGAGTAACATCACATTGCAGTGAGAACATGCGGTACCTGTTACAGACTTTAAATGTGTTTACACATACGTAGCCATTGTATTCATGAGTAAATTAAGAGCAGGTTGAACTGTAGGAATGACTGCTGTCATTCGGCCAGAGTCTTTTGTCTTCCTGATTTCTATACAGAAATGTAAATATTAAAATGTTCAGAACTATAATTTTATCTGTTACATATGGGTGTGAAAATGGGTCTCTCACAGTCAGGGTAGAACATAAGCTATGGCTATTCAAGAATAAGGTGCTGAGGAAGGTATCTGAGCTTGAGACGGAGGACATAACAGGATTCCCCAGGAAACTGCATAATGTGTAGCTGTGTGATTTGTACCCGGCACCAATTATTATTCCAGTGATCAGATAAAGAAGAAATGGGGGTGTGTCCTGTTACTCGGGACTCTGTTTCGTGTAATCTTTTTGTTGGTTATAGCTCATAGTATAGTATTATGGCCACAGATTGAACAAACTTAAAACCTTTGACTAATTACTGACGATGGTAGAGATATGCAGGTATGCTCTCGAGACATTTAGGAAGTTAATATTTAAGATGGTCACAACAGTAGTTGCGATATGTGCAAAATGTTCAAGGGATGAATTTTCTGATGGCCTGAGGTAAAAGACAGTGGGATGCAATGTGGATTCCGAAGCATTCCAGTAACAGCCATGAACAGCATCTTGGATCAGTGGTTCTCAGAAAAATCCACTAGGCAGGTTACATCATCTGTTGACAGCCATTTCCATGTCATTTTTGACAGCCATTGCTACTTCATTTATGCTCACTGGGCTTTGCAGATGATACTGTGTGGTTTTGAGGCTGCAGATTTCTCTATAAGTAGGTTTTAGAAGGCCAATCTCAGGTAGTGTGACAATCCATGTATGGCCATGTGCACATGCCCTGTGAAGGGTAATGTTCATTGTTCAGTGAAATCTGGAAATATTTTTTTTCTTATTAAAATGGCATTTTGTCTGAACTGTGATTTCCTATGATATTGTTGAAAGTTGCACATTATTCAAAGTTTAAAATCTGTCAAAAAGCAACTTCTATTTATGCGTTGTGTACCTTGTGCCATTTATTTCTGGAATTGTAATGTGGAATTGGGTTTGAAACACGTGATACAGGTTAGCAAACGGAAGGAACTTCTGCAGTTGTAGAGCTTAATTTCTTTCCTCTGTAACTTACGAAAAAGGGTACCAATTAATAACCATTTGAAGAAAAAAGAAGTGGCAGACTATTATTGCTTGAGATACTTTTAAGTGAATGTAGATAAGTATTTGCTCATAATATATGGCAGTTCCTGAAATGAAAAGTTGTTTAGCTGGCTTTGATGCCTTTTTCAGAAGGAATAAATGGGTTCCTATGGCCTTCTTAGCTCCGAAATTGTAGGGTCACGCTTTTCACCTGTTTTCAGACTTCCCGGACATTATGTTGGGATTTTTAAAGGATTTTTAAATGAAGCAGCCACCAGTTTTTTTTTCTTTTCTTTTTTCTTCTTTTCTTTTCTGTGAAGGCAGGTGTATCTTCAAGTAAGTTGTAGTTCTTTAGACAGTATAATTTCATTAGTGATGTCTGTTTGTAAAATATCTTGTAGTATTGCCAATTTATCGTAGGTGAGTCACAATGTGTACAGACATTAGCTGCCAGTTTGAGTAAAATTATAACTCTCAAAGCCCACAGTTTTGTAATTAGAGCCCTTAGAAAGAATCAGCTTAATTTTGTTGGAAGAGACACAGACATACACAATGTGTGATGGCCTACAGTTACAGATTCCAAGATGGAAGTTCAGAATGATAGTAAGAATAACTAGGACATGTGACCTGGGAGTGTACCATATCATTGGATGTACTGTTGTGCTTCTGTTCTGTGAATAAAATTGTTTCCTGGATGTGTAATTTTCTGTGCAGGAGTCACTCTCAGTCCCAAAATATTTCAGCCTTTTTTTGGGGGGAGGGGGAGGCAATATAAACAACCATTTTTGGTACTTTATCTCCAAATATTAATACCATAAGAAAGAGAAAGGTGTGTTCAACCAAGTTAAGTGTATTTGGGTCAGCTTTATCAGTCTCTTAAAGTGTGTTGTTGCAAATCTTAATACAGAGTTGGTGCATATGTGGCATCCAAGCTAAATTGCTGTCTTTGATGGCCCATAGAAAGTAGAGATATTGTTGGTGGCCACATTTGGGTTAAAACTTACACATCACAAAAATCTGTGTTCACAGTAGTGCAGTAACGGCGTTTTGGATTTATAAAATCGTGAATGTTAATTTTTTCTTACTGAACCCCATTACACAAACTTTACTATGACTGTTGCTCTGAACGAGGACTGATGTGCTAATATGTACTCCATATGTGTCTGAGTAATTGATTTACATAACAATTGCATATAGGTAAGAGTATGTTTATTTCCAGTTAATTACACATCTGTTGGTTAACATGTTTATTATGACTTCTCTGGCATGCGTCGGTTAATATTAGCATTTCTCAAGGAAACTGTTGACACACAGGACGTGTGATGCTAAAACATACGGTCATCGATTGTACTTGGTAAGGGATATGCTATAAAATTAAATGGTTAAAATGTCAGTATTTTATGTTCAACAGTTACTAAAATTAGGTTACAAATGTACAATAATTGTATTCACGTCTGTATTTCTTCGCATGAAAACATGTCAGCAGTGTACAGTTCTCTTGGATCCTATGTAAAAAAACATAAATTTCACCCCAGAACGGACCATGATGGTCCAGAGGGAGAGTAGAGGTATAGCTCTTCTCTTTCTTTAGGTGGGGAAGGGTAGTTAACGCGACGTCCCGGCTGCTTTACCCACGGAAATGACATGGTACCTATTGTACAGAAGGCTGGATGGGTCCCGGGGCAGGTATGGACGGGTGCGAGAAATCTCGCCACGACCAGTTTTCGATCCCCGGACTGTCCAGCCCTCTTCGAGCCTAGTTAGATCATAAATCCAGTATAGCACAAACGATGTATGCGTAGCAAAAAAAAAGAAAAAAGAAAAAAGAAAAAAAAAACCTGTAAACGACGCTGCGTCGGTCGGGTAATCGTTTTCCGACGTTGCCTTGAAACGTCGTATCCCAAAAGAAATGAATCCTTAGATTTGAGGTTATGATGATGATGAGTTCTGGGGCGTAATGCTGTGTAGTTCGGTAGATGGGTTTCTTCCGAAACTTAGGTTCTTATCTACGAAAGTGCACGTCGTCATATAGCAGGAATCCCTGATGTAGCATATTTTGCCACTCTCCATTGTATTTGCATATTTGTAGGCTGTAGTGTTTACGTTTGTAGAATTTACAATAAAATTTCAGCAAAGACATCTCAATGTCTCTTGTACACCGACAGTTTCGTAAGGTTGGCAACTCGTTAGAAATCAAGGCCTCTGAGTGGACGCATAATGAAGTCTGTACCACATGACGTGCCGGTTTTTATTATCATGTTTTGGCATGGTGGGCAAGAGCAAAAGTACGAGGTTCATCTGAAGTCATATCAGCACGTCACCTTCATCAGTGGCGTGCTGTGAAAGTTCGTACCGGCACTGATGTTACACCTCCCCGCGAAATTTGCGGTCATAATTGCAGCGTTCCCGAACACTAAAGCTTTCTGGAATATTATGCCGTGTCGACTGGTAAATGGTCACCGACGTTTCGGCGGATGCTATTGCCTTTCTCGTCTGTGTACTCTTTGACACAGTGTAAGGGACCAGAAGACCCGAAACTTTTAACTTCTAACTCCACTCACTTTATTATTTTCTACGAAATGTGCCGAAATTCACTGCTGATACCATTATGTACTTGTGGCTCGACGGCTGTCTCAGTCCCGGTATTTATTAAATGACACTTCAAACATAAATGTTGATTCCGTTATTATAGAACTTAAAATTCCAGCAGTTGTATACAGTTTGTCTCGTGCACTGATTTATCAGATCCCTTTGATGATAGAATTGAAATATATTTTCTCATTCTTGTCTTTTTATCTTTCGCTCTGTCATGCTTTTAGTTCTCGCTCATTACCCAGTTATATCGACCGCGAATCACGAAAGTGGGTTGTAAGGAAGCGTACGCATTTATTTATGGCATTACATAGGGTACACAATGATGATTGTACTGTACAAACAGAAATAACGAACTCGCCGGTGTGGGGCATTTGTTCACTAGCTGAGCGACTGTTAATATTTCCAAAGGGTGTTGTACGGTACTGTTCGTGACTGGTTGAATGGGTTTGTTACAGTCTGTTAAAACAGATTGCTGTGTTAGTCCGTTCTTTTTCAAAAGACGCCTTGAGGCACTGGTAGCTATCTACGTGTCTGCCGTCCTGTCCGCCATACCTACTGCAAACTGCAGGACACCAAACCGGTTAAGTCTCTTCCTGGGGGTCGTGTGGCTGATGACACGGTGTTATAGCTTACTGCACTACAAACAAGGTAACAAAATCCAGAAGACCGCAGTATGGAACTTCACCACCCTGAAAAGCTCAAATCTCAGAGTTACTTAAATCTTTGGTGGCAGCCGTGAGGCATGAACCTGAAGGAACGGTGCATGTCCTTCCCCTCCAGATATCGGTAGTGTGCCTTGGTTCGAATAAAATGCTGGTGTACTGTACAGTCGCTTGCCTCTTCAAAATTAATCCCTGTGCACCAGTGTTTCGCAAACATTTTTTGCTCGCTGACTCCTTATGGCTTCGAAAAATAACTGCGGATCCTCACATCCATGTGGAGTGTCCGGATGATAGGTATCCAGAACCAAACATGTATATCTGAGAACTGAGTTTCGATAGATTCTGATACATACCAGTAGCATACGGTGCGTAACAATGCATTGCATGGTTTGACCGTGATTGAACTGACTGTCGTTCGCTTGCTGAGCACAGAAAGTTTCTTAATTAGATATTCCAACGGTCATACGAAATAAAAATATTGCTAATTACGGAGGTTCGTCGATGATTTTTAACAAAACAGTATTCCTTTAATTTAAAATTACGTAAATTTCAAAGGAGCCATTACCGAAATATACCCACAGATTCAATGGGAACTGGAGCACACTTACGGAACCACTGCTGCGGACATGCGTAATCGAGGAGATGGATGTATCAGAGCCAAAATTCTAACAGTACTAATGAATTCCTGCTGTAACGGAACATCATTAGACGAGAACGGTTTTTTACTTGGCACTTTAACTTAGTTAAATACCCCATATTCGTGCAGTCGATTTACGCCTAAGCGGAACTTGGGGAGGGGACAAGGGGGAGTTCCCCCCACCCCAATATTTTTTCCGCCTAATTTGAGGTGAGAGTGGGGGAAAGGGGGTGTATGTATATGAAGGATGGTTCAAACCACTTGATTTCTTACGGTGGTTGAGTGAATGGAGAATCGCCATTAATGTTTCTAAGAGCACCGCGATAATCTTCGCGCGTGTCGGACGGCGCTTCGCCCAACCCCGACCAGTAACACTTCAGGGAACCAATCCGATGGGTCGACACAACGCGTTATCTGGGGGTGACCCTAGATAAACTACTCACTTGGTCGCCTCACATCGATCAGGTTAGGAAGAGGGCTGCTCAGAGGACAGGTTCCCTCCTGAATAGGAAGAGTGATCTGTGTCAGGAATGGAGTCCTGCTATATAAGTAGCTCATCCGGCCCCTGATGGACTATGCGTGCCCCGCGTGGAGGTCCGCTGCCCGCACCCATGTCGGGAGGTTACAGGTGTTACAATCCAAGTGTCTTCGCCTCGCTACTGGTGCCCCTTGGTACGTAAGTAACAGGCAGATACACGAGGATCTGGGCGTTCCGCTGTTTGCCGACCACATCAGAGCCCTGACTGAGAACTTTGACTCAAAGTTAGCGGATGCGGGGAATCTGTGGGGAATGTGTCTGAATCGATGGTAAATTCTTTCGGAGGTTCGGGAGCGGAAATTCCTTCGCCGTGCAGAACTGGACGGACAGCGGATGGTATATTCGGATACATTATTGTCCACTTCTTTTCTTCGTGACGCCTCCAGAAACAGGTGGCACCATACCGAAGTAGCAGTCAGTTGTGTGATTACTCGGTTCCCTCCAAACCATAGGAACAGCAAACGGCATCGCATATCTTTTGCCTTTCAGCCACTGCAAAAGATTTGTTGCACATTTACGGCAGCATATGTGCGGGGCCCAGGATTTATCTTCGTCGCCGATCTTGCATCCGAAATACAAATGATACGTATTTTACACCATCGCGGTGATGGCCTTTCTTTGTCTTGCAAACGTCATTTCACCGCAAATGTAACAAAAGTTATCTGTACAATTAATACAGATACGACGCATCACTAATGCTGGATTAACACTACTGGGATCACTTTGCGGTATTTATGAAGCAGGATTGAAACGGGTGTGGTGTGCATGAAGGGCTGATGCAATAAGATAGTAGATACATTTACTTAACGCAAACTTCACTAAGGACACAAGTGACGGGCAAGGCGAAGTTGCAGGTAGAAGCGGACTTTTATCGTTAAATGTCTGATGGACATATTTCTTAAATATATAATAAACGTTTGCGGATTTCTTAGAAACCGTAGCCAATTTTGAGTTTTCATTATCATATTCATGCTCAGCCGTGCTCGGCGCCACGAAATTAGTAAGAAATGGATACTATTACCTCAGAAGCATAACGTCAGTAAAAATTTGTTGTCCAGTGTAATTAGAAGCTAAATAAAACATTAGATAATATAAATTACAAAGAGACAAATTCCTCCACTAAGTAAGAAGCATGATATAAAAGAAGTGATTTCAGCTCTTTCTTCAAGGCATTATAATTGTCCTTTTCTTTTATGTAACCAGGCATCTAATTATACAGTTTATATATTTCCCATATTTATTACACTATTTCTGTATATGTCAGTGCTATATGAATGAACATGGATATCCATCTTCCTTCTTGTTTTATACCTATGAACATTACAGTTTAGCTCCAGGCACTGGCAGTACTGTTTTAAAAACATGTCACTACCAATCTGCACAGAGAAGCCAATGTGAGGATTTTAATTTCTTTAAATAATTGCTTGCAAGATGTCTCTTAGGGTGTTAAAGGTTAAGCTGTCCAGCCACAAAGTTTCCTCAATGAACGGTCTGTTTCATGACGAATTTTACTTCCTTCAGTGCATGTTTGAAACCATAATCATTGTTGAGGTGGTTATTTATTTCAGAATCATCAAATAAGATTTGGAAAGTGTGTGACTGGATACAAAAATGATAAGTTTGATATGTTTGTAATTAGTTTATTTTCTGCCAGTTTAACTTTTCTGGTTATGTTGATAGTTGTCTTTCAGTGATGGGACATGGTGACACAGTGAAGAGTGAACTGCGCTTTTGTTGCTGGCTTTATCCAAGTGCATGTTTGTGAAAATGAAACATCCACTGAGAAGAAGAAAGAAATAGGGTGCCTGAGCTTTAAAATGCTCATAATTCATATCAGCCAATACCATGAAGACTGCTGTATTCTGTGATGTGGTGCTGTGTAGTCTGGCTTTAGACTACATCACATCACATCACATCACAAAATACAACAGTCTTCTTGGTCAACTGCAATCATCACCTCAAACATCACAAGCAGTATGAAGATAGTGCCACCATCTGAAGTGACAAATCCGATTCATGCAGTGACTTAGGTTTCACATTCCGAATGGGCCAGGCCAAAGCAATGAAACATAAGTTACCTTCAGAGATCTTTCTGGATCTGAGTTTTAAGATGTATCACATTTAAACAGCTCAATTAATCACTTTGTACTTTAACATGCATAATATTTATGGTTCCTGTAAGACTGGGAATAAATGGGAATTATTCCTTAAATAACATTAACGTTTTGGTCTTTGTAATTGAAATGTAAGGTGTTCAGTGAGGAGGGGAAACTGAATTTTTAAATATTGTTTAGATGACTGTTAGGCTTAAGAGACCATGGCATGGCTTACATGGTTAGTTGTCAGGCTGTCACTGCTAAGACCTGGGTTCAATCCAGGCTCAGTCTATGTCAGGTGTATAGTGGACAGACTGGCACTGGGACAAGTTTTTCACAAAGTTTTTCGGGTTTCCCTGTCAGTATCATTCCACCAATGCTCCATATCCATCTTTATCTTAATACTGCTCTTATCAGTATTAGTGGTTAAAGCCTGTAATATGGCTGATTGTTTCTGGTCTTTCTCCTGAATGTCATCTAATCAGTAAGATGAAATTCATAATACAACACTAAACAACAAAATGCACATTTCCAAGATAAATATTTTAATTTTTTTATGTCATCTACATGTTTAGAACCTAAGGATTCATCTTCAGAAGATGGTTGTATATACAGTTATGGTATGGTACCTTTTACATGCATCAGTATAAGCACTCTTCTACCTACTTGACTACTTATACTGATGCATGTAAGAAGTACCATACCATTACTCTATACACAGCCGTCTTCGTGAAGATCGACCCTTGGGTTCGAAACATGTAGAAGTCAGCAAGAAATAAAAATATCAATTTATGAAATGTGCATTTCGTTGTTTATATTGTATAATTATATTACAATGCACAATGGAAAAAACATCAAATAAAAATTAATCTCTTGAATAAAATGCATGATTCATCAAACAAGATTTTTATTTTCTTTTAAAAGGTTTGTATTTGTTCAACTTTATTGTATTAACTGGCACTTTATTGTATAATCGAATTCCCATGTAAATCAATTTTTTTCCTTGTATTATAATCATGTACATGAACATTCTGCTCCAGTGAGAATTTATACGTCATTACACAACATATCACTCCAGGTACATATAGGGAAGTCACTGTAAGTATCGTATAACCCTTACATGGCTGTCTACAAGATGTACCAGTATCCCCCCCCCCAATTTATACCATATCTTCATAGTGATGGAAATTTAGAGTGATGAATATGTCTTAGCATACAAGAACTCATAACTTCTTTAAGTGATTTAATAGGATAGGATACTTTGTTTATTTTTAAACCTAATAAGCATACATGAGCATTCCATTTCAGTTGCTCATATTGCTTTCTGATGGCTGTACTTATTGGAGAATGTAGGTAGCTGTGCATGTCATTGGACATAGGGTAAGTACCATATCTCTACCAAAGTAATTCACACAGCTTAAACAGCTAGTGAAGTGACAATGAACATCATGTTTCTCAATATAGGCATGCTTGTCAACAATACTGAGCTGAACCATTAGAACATTGTAAAAATGATTAAACTTTAAAAAGAAGACCCTAAACATACATTCAATATTGCTGCACTCGTATTGCACGTAGTTCTAACAGTGTATCAGAATCAGAATGATACTTTTTTGGGAGAAGGATATGGAGGTTGGAACCCATACTGTACCCCCACTCCCCAGAATAACACCCTTGGGAAGATCGAGTGCTTATTTTTTAAATTTAATTTTACTCTTCCAATGCCTAAGTTACATAGTGTTGATTGTTGGGGTGATGTGAGAGTGACAAGCTGGAAAATAAGTGGTCATGGCATACTGTCAAGAACAATCCCAGTACAGATTTTTTTTAAAGACTTTTGTCACTGGGTGTACTTAAATTACACAGCACTCTTTGAGAAATTAACTGTGTGAAGCCAAAATCAATTGTAGCCACTCAATACATTAAGTTGTTATATCTAATAAACCTTAAATTCTACTAGGTGTGTATGCAGTTACAACATTTTAATGCAATTATTAACTTCAATACATAGCTATTACAGTATATACAAACATAGTGATTAGTCTTGATTTTATTAATGTTTGTCTGTAGTTGCTGAAATGGCAATTGTGCACCTTATATTTTGCAGTAATCGTGAGTCAGCAAGCACATAACTTAATGTAATAATTTACCAGAAAAAAAAACATGCCCATAAAACTTCTGGCAGCGGTGGGATTCGAACCCACGCCCTTTCGGACTGGTGCCTAAAACCAGCGCCTTAGACCGCTCGGCCACGCTACCGACTGCTTGCGTCTCGCAGTTATAGTCGTAACAGTGACATTATAAGATCCAGAAGGCAGTGAGACAAATCAAGTGGGCTGTGGATGCGTGGGAGGGGTAAAACTGCGCGATTGGAGTATGCAGGTCGAGTCGTCTGCGACAGCGACGCGTGGCTATGGGCTAGATCTGTGGATTAGAGTGTTGTGTACGTGCATGTGGAAGAGTGGTAGTGGAGGTGGCAGGCTAGTCTTGGGTTGCCTGGTATATAACAAACGTCAGATGTCAAGTAACATGGGAGAGAGCCAACATTCCGCTATCAGCTTTCGCCGAGAGTGGACAGGGCATATTAGCGGAGAAAGGTTCAGGCTGTTGTTGTTATTAGCCTGTTATCTGTAGTGGTTAGCAATGTCAGAGTTCGACACATTCAGAGAAGAACTAGGAAGGTTCAATCAGTCACACGTTTTACAGTTTTGGAACGAATTAACGGAGGAACAAAAGACAATACTGTGCAGTGAAATTAAAGAAGTGAACGTGGCAGAAGTATGTTCATACTTCCAAAGGGCTATGGAGAATTTGAACAGAGACCAGTCGAAGTTGGATGATCGTATGGAACCAATACCGCCAGAATTGTATGGGGGAGTTCTTAGATCCACGAGAGAAGAACTGAAGTCTTACGAAGACGAAGGCTTCCTGCAAATTTCCGAAGGAAAAGTAGCTGTTCTCCTTTTGGCAGGTGGTCAGGGTACCAGATTGGGAGTGTCAGATCCGAAAGGTATGTACGATGTCGGTCTTCCTTCACGCAAGTCACTATTTCAACTGCAGGCAGAAAGAATCAGGAGACTGGAAGACCTGGCATATAACAGAACGGGTAAACGCAGAAATATTACATGGTACATAATGACAAGTGAAACAACAAAGGGTGCAACAGAAGAGTTCTTCAAGAAACACAATTTTTTTGGTCTTAATAAGAGTAATATAATTATGTTTGAACAAGGTGTACTTCCTTGTTTTACATTGGGTGGCAAAATAATCATGGATGAAAAATGGAAAATAGCAAGAGCTCCTGATGGCAATGGAGGAATTTATAGAGCATTGCGAGACATGAAAATTTTGGATGATATGGAAAAGAGAGGCATAAAGTATTTGCATGCACATGCTGTAGATAACATTCTTGTTAAAGTAGCAGATCCTGTGTTTGTTGGCTACTGTGTACAGAAGAAAGCAGAGTGTGGAGCAAAAGTAGTTGACAAAGTGACACCGCAAGAAGCAGTGGGTGTCATATGCAAAGTTGATGGGCAGTACCAGGTTGTAGAATATAGTGAAATAACATCGAAGACTGCTGAGAAGTGTAATAGTGATGGGAAACTAACTTTCAGTGCTGGCAATATTTGCAATCATTTCTTCACCACAGAGTTTCTTCGCAAAATTGCAGACGAATGTGAAGGGAGCCTGCAGCTTCATGTGGCTAAGAAGAAGATTCCCTGTGTGGATGTTAATGGCCAGCGTCATAAGCCTGATGAACCAAACGGGATAAAGATGGAAAAATTTGTGTTTGATGTGTTTCCATATGCAGATCAATTTGTGATATGGGAGGTGAAAAGAGAAGAGGAATTTAGTCCCCTTAAGAATGCAGATACAGCAGAGAAAGAGAATCCCACAACGTGCCGCAGTAGCATTTTCCATCTACATCGCCATTATATTCAAGAAGCTGGTGGCTTTGTGGAAACTAATGGGACCCCCGTGATTTGTGAGATTTCTCCTTTGTTGTCATATGCAGGGGAAGGTCTTGAAAAACTGGTGTCACAGAAGAAATTTAAGCCACCAGTTCTGATAAGAACCTCTCAGGAAGAAAGTGTGTGTTCAAATGGTTATACACAGTAACATGAACTTTTGAGAGTTCCTACAGACGCACAAACATGCAGCTTTTGTGTGCTTGAGATTGTGGCCAAATAGCAGTATTTAATTTCCTGGGTGGTGGATGTCTAGGTAAGTGATTTGCTCTGAGGAAATGTTACATTGTGGTTGACCTCCACATTCTTATTCTGTTCAACTTCCAAGGCTAACTTTCTCAAACAGCAAAAGATCAAAAGTGAAAGTCGATTGTACCGGTGTAACTGTACATTCTTACATAATCAATACGGTGCCTTTAGTTCCTGATGCAGAGCTGTAGCATGTTGCCTGTTGCTAGGATTGTATTCATCACAAAAGTGTTTTAACTTGAATCTGATTAGTGATATTAATGGTGCCAGAGCATGCTCATTATGATATTATTGCTCATTTAGGACTATTTTTGTACAGTATGAAATACACAAGACTTGTTAAGCTCTACATATGGTTATAAAAATCTTAAAAAGTAATGGAATTGAAAGTATAAACTTTACATCTGTGTGATGTAAACATTTGCATTTTTTGTGTAAATAATGTAGACTTTGTACTTAATATTTAATATGAATATGCTATTTTTAAATTAATATTGATGTAAAATAGAATGTGTGTTATGTACAAACCATTCCTAATGCTTGTATGCATTTTAATTATGTAGTCCAATGTGACATTAAGGATTTATATTATGTTATAACAGAATACATGTAATATGTACATATAATTTAGTTGGGTGTGGGCATGTATGTATGTATATATATGTGCAATTTTATGAAGAGTTAAGAATTTTATTGGGGACAAGTTCTTAATTTGTGGTCAGGTTGTTGTTTTAATGTAGGATTGTTGGTGAATTGAGGTTCAGGTCCTGGTTGCTTTATTTTTAGTTAATTTATCTGTTGTTCTTATGATTTGGTTGCTTTTAATAAAAGTGTAATTATGTTCTTTTTCTTGTATTAATTTTTTCTTGCTGTGAACCTGGAGATTTGGCTTCGTTAACTTTGTGATTGTTGCTTTGTGAGAAAGAAGTAGGTGTTACATATCCTGCTTGGGCAGTGTTTGCCATCCTTGTAGAGATGGGTTGACATGAACAATATCCCCCCCCCCATTGATTTATCTCATTAGCACATGAGTGTCTACAACTATGTTTTAGTAAAAAGCAAATCATTCATCTCTTGAACAGTGTACACTGTGTCAGTTTTTTTTCCATATGTCATTGCCATATGCCTGCTGTCAGTTCACAAAACTTCAAATAGAGCTGCATAAAATCAGACAGCAGAACATGAATTAATTTTGCCCGAAATTTAAATTTTTTATGTAAGCCATCAAAACATACTGCTGGTTCAAGCAGAAGGTTTTATTGTCAAGTCAGCATTTCAGATGTCTGTCCACAGTCATTGTGGGGCAGAGGGGGGCAAAAATGTCGTACTGTAGCTGTTTAAATTGGACTGTGTGACAAGAACACCTTGAAGGATGTTTGGTAAGATAGGCACATAATGACATTTGATAAGAAATGGAACATGTTTATATCGCACTTTTGTGTTAGAATTATGTTTATGTTTTGTCTTTGTAACATATTACTCAGTACACTGGATTTCAAAATGGTTTGGTACCCATGTAAATGAAGTGTTTTGTTTTTTTTTTTTTTTTTTTTTTTTTTTTTTTTTTTTTTTTTTTTTTTTTTTTTTTTTTTTTTTTTTTTTTTTTTTTTTTTTTTTTTTTTATTT
>Ga0123357_10006509_pt1 | contig 14275 bp, 10 predicted proteins | sample TergutEmb28metaG_FD_89873 | JGI IMG/M metagenome (GOLD analysis project Ga0123357, IMG submission 89873) | Embiratermes neotenicus P4 segment gut microbial communities from Petit-Saut dam, French Guiana - Emb289 P4 | ecosystem: Host-associated > Arthropoda: Insects > Digestive system > Gut ... | reverse complement strand
CTTTCCTCAACCGAATTTGTTGAACCCCCCCCCCCCTCCCCCCCGAACAAAATTCCTGGTTACGCCACTGTTATTGATCGCCCTGGGCGTAAAAAAATCATCGGTAGCTAAGCCACTGGAAGCAAATACAACCATGAGCTTGAATAAGTTACAGATCATGTAAGTTTTCTGCGAATAGACGCCGTGTGGATAGTTTCGTATTCATTGATGTGTCGAAAGAGCTAGCTGCCATTATCATCAGGATAGGCCAAGAAGACTCCTACGCATGACACAAGACGTGAATTTTTATCAACAACTTCGTGAGACTGCCACATGTCGTAGGCTTCGAGGTGCCACCAACTAGGCTTTTGCTGAAAATGTAAAATGACGTGGATCTCGGCCTGGATCGCACACGATCCAATTTGTCAGAGAGGGCCGACTGATTTTCATTCCAGGAATAGAATGAAATTGAAGGAACTGGCACGGCACGAGCAAGCGATCCGAGAGCCCGTGAACTAAATCGGTTCGTTCGCGAACGACACAGTTACGTTGTCCATCTGTGGCGGTATGGATATAAGTTTGTTGGTTATGAACGTTGTGAAGACTTCGATGTAACCAAAAAAAAAAAATTATACGTGTTAGTAGAACTGAAACTGCATGTTATATTTTACAAAGTAAAGTGTACAGTATGTTGTGCGCATGTCCTGTACTTCCAGAATGGGATTACATCACCCTCAGTTAATTTTGAAAAGCCACGTGGATTTCCATAAGCCGAGTTGTAGGATAAATATTCTGTAGCCATTTCGTGTATTTAACTTACAAATCTCGTAATAATATAGTGCAATTTGCATCACTGGCTGAAAGTTCGTTGGGCACAGAAAATGCGACAGAAATTTCAATACGGTTTTGAAGATGAAATTAAAGTTCTTTTATTTGGACCAGAGTGATACTACAAGATGTGAGGTTCTCACGGCGGTGTATATGCCTATTATGGTCGTTTTGGATATGACACGATGTAGCCTGAGAGATATCAGGTTTCGGAGGAACACGTTGTGTACGTTCTCATGGCAGGAGACGACTATAATTAAGATAGAGGCATCAGATTCTTTCGACACATTTGTGCCCATCTGTCAGATTATAAAGCGTCGTATCTCAGAAGACTGTGATCTCAAACTTCATAGTTCCTCCCCGGGGCTTTATATTTTATGTTGAAGGATGCACAGAAAAGTATCTGCACAAATTAATGTCCAGATTTTTGTGCATCAGTACATTCACCGATTGCTTGCTGTCCAAAAATAATGCAAGTGAATAAAAGCAGAAAGACCATGCATGACTAATAATTTAAAGTAGCTTCATTTTAATAAGCTTTGAAAGTTCAAAACCCCAAACCTGAAGTGCTGTTGGCTATATCCTAAGTCAATGAAATGGAGTTCATATTTTCTCATCCCACACTCGTAGATGTATAAGAATCTCACCTTTCTATTTAGTAATTGATCTTTACCATATGATGATCATTTGTATTCATTATATAGAATATTTAAGTGGACACTATTGAAGTACACCATAAAATGTACGTTGCTACTTGTGTGTTCACCACTTGTAATTTGTTTCTGTTGATATTCACCTGGTGAATAAACAGGTATTTTTTTACATGTTATAGCGTGCCGTAGTTGTGTTCATTTAAATAGTCCTTACTAAGTATAAGGTATTGTAAATCATTTTGATATTATATAGAGTTTGTGTAGGGAAGTTCCATGGACATGTGTCACAGACATGAGAAGAAGATCAACAAGCAACCAAAGCATGTATAAGGACAACTAAATGTGGAGGGAGAGAGAGGAAAAAAAGGTTAATAGTGTAAAAGTGGTCAAATAAAATAACAGAAAACTATGGCTCCACACTATGATAAAGTAATCTACTTTTATATAGCTGCATAATTTTCTTAATGGTATGCACAATAATATTTGCAGTTTAACACCAAAAACAACTGAATTCAATACAGTTTCAAGTAGGGCAACTTTGCTTATGTCAGATCATTTTACCTTATGTTGATGCAGTGTGTTGCTATGTTACAAAGAAACTTGTAGGCTTCCTTTCTTTTTAGACTTATTTGTTTTAAAAGTTAACATTTGGCATTATGAAAACTTTTCATTGAGGTGGTCATGCAACAGTGTGTGTGTGTGTGTGTGTGTGTGAATGAAGGCTGGGTTAACAATAATTTTACCTTGTAATTTTGTGTACACATTTTTAGTTATATCGCACACAACTTTTATAAGTTTCATGCAGATGTGTAGAGGCATTCATTTTTTAATCTTTGCTGGGGAACTAGCTATCCTGACTTGAGATTTTTTTTGGTTTTCTTCATTCCCTCCAGGCAGTGGTAGAGGCCAGTTTAAATGTGATGGTACACGCGCAGAAACCAGATTTAGTCTTTTGGCGAAATGGACGAGTCCATTTAAATCGGTGGGGGCATCAGTTTAGTTTACTACTGGCATACGAGGTGTGCGCATCAGCAGTAGTAATGCTGAATACACCATGTTCCAAGGTGGTGTGAAGGGCTACCCACTCCATTCGCCAGTTTCCCCTTCACTTCCCCTCCCATGTGTCATTGTGTGCCAACACATTTCAACTGGACTCTACCTCAAATGCAGCTGTGACCATGCTTTTGGAATTCTTTAATATCTGCTGTTCACTATTCAGTGCTATATAGTATGACTGTATCATCCTACTTTTTAACACTGTATAGTCTAAGCTACTCATATCATCAGTAAATAAACCACAAATAAATAAATTAAAATTACCATCCTAACAGAGAAGTGACAGTACATTTCATGCACTTTTTTCTGGTGGTCATATCAGCATATTTTGTTGTAAGATAAAAATATAAACATGCAAATGAACAGGCATGAAGGTGGATGTGTAAGCTACCAACTATGTTAAGTTTTTTAGCACATTTTCTACATTTCACATGCAGATTATAGTAGTGTTTTAAAACTGTCTTGCAGCTTTTTTGATGGCAAAATGAATGCTCATAATATGGTATAACAAAATAAAATATCGCCTCAAAAATTCACATATGTTTATTAACAAAAGTATTACTAAAATAGTAATATACATGACACCCTAAGTGCTTATTTCAGATTGTGCTTATTGTATATGTACTATACAGATTGGTAGTTTCTTTCATTAGTTTAGGCAAACAGAAAGTAACCAGTATGTGGATTCCAAGACCTTGGGGGATTTTAAATATAGTGGAAGGTGTTGTAATAGAATACACTATTACATTACACTACTGTTTGCCACAGGATAACTGACTTTTACTTTAGAGTTAAGTTGAATTTGTTTCATTACTTTTGTGTGAAAACATGTTTTTTTTGGTGAGATATTTACTTCCATGTCATTTGTATTTGCTCACTGGTCATTGGCCTTCATTTTTATGATGGCCAGGGCTTTGGATATACACAATTGGCGACTGCAATTTTTATGTTGATTTATAGAATTTAGAAAGATTATATTTGTAGTTTAATGCTGCTTTCCCTTTAGCATATATTATATTAGATATTAATAAACACTGAATTATACACACAGTTGGTGCATTTCTAGGATTCAAATACCTGCATTTAAAAAGTTCAGCATTAGCCACTATGTCTGCAACACCAATGTTGATTTCACCTAGTTCAGAGACTACAGTGGAAAAAGCTTTTACTGTGGGTGAGATGGAAGACTCAGACAAAAGAGTGTGTATGAAGAAGCAGCTAGGATTATTGGAGGGAGTGGCCATTATTACTGGACTCATTTTTGGCTCAGGTATTTGACCTATGAATTAATGCTTTTATTTAAAAGACTGCAATATTTGCATGAAGAAAGTTGCATGTATATGGCGTATTCCTTGTGGCATGGTCTGAATTTAAGGTAAAGTTATGGATAAAGCTAAAGTGTACCTGGGCACATCTTGAGAGAATGTGGGGGAAAGAGAGGCACAGCTCTATTCATTCTTAATCACAGTACTAAATAGAGGTGAGCGGTCAATTTCATGCTCTCATTCCTTTACCACTGGGGAAAGAGGCCATAATACCCTTTGAACAGGAGGCTGGTTGGGTCTTAGATCCAGTCTGGACATTTTTGGGACAAGAAATGTTTCTTGCCCCTGCCAGGATTCTAACCCTGTATCATCCCAAATGTAACTTAGTCACTGTATGGGCTATGCTACTGTAGCTCCACCGTGCTGCTGTGGGAACATCAGATTTCTTACAGTATTGAGCTGATAAAGTAAGCAGTCAGATGTGTAAGAAGTTCTTGATTATATAACTAAAAGAGAGGATGAAAAGAAAAAGCTGTGATATTCAGTACTGGGTGATCTGTGGAGTTCTATTAACTGGCAACTAATAGGCTCATTACATTTCACTATTCTATCAACTGGCAGCAGTGTTGTCAATATGATGGTTAAAACAGCAATGTAGTGGTGTTGTTTTGGTTTTTTTTAAGACCTGTGCACCGTATTACAAAAGTAGTGATGAAAAGGGAGTAAAAAGTGCATTAGGCAACACAGAACAGGACATCAAGTGACAGTAAATTGGTTAGGTCTGTCTGTGAGGTTGCTAGGTACACTAAGATACATGTAAGGTGTACCATAATATCCAGATACCCGTGATATCCAGCAACCCTGTAGTCCCAGAGGAGATGAATATCATAATTTTTTACTGTATTACTTATTGCATATTCATATCAGGCAGTACCAACCCAATGACTATTATTTTTTCCCCTAAACTCTTAAAGAAGTACAACACATACCAATAAGTAGGGAACCTTATGAAAGAAAACTCCTGTGCTCAATGATATATGTATGGTGGTCTGCAGGCATTTTTATCTCACCTGCTGTGGTTATTCAAGAAGTAGGATCACCAGGACTCTCAATCATAGTGTGGATACTGTGTGGTCTCCTGTCCATGGTAGGAGCACTCTGCTATGCTGAACTTGGGACCTCAATTCCCAAGTCTGGTGGGGACTACGCTTACATATTTGAAGCCTTTGGATCTTTGCCAGCCTTCCTCTATCTCTGGGATGCCATGCTAATTTTTGTGTAAGTTAACATTAAATTCTAAGTACTTGCATTGTTATTAGATTATATAAATATGTAACATAATAACCATTTGATTTAAACTTATAACAACAACATGATACATACATTAATCACCCTACATATTTCAGGTTTACACCACTGTCAGGGGTGTTGTGATCATAAATCTACTCCCCTCTTCACCCAATAAAATATTTGAATTTTGGGCCTATAATTTAGTAAATGTAGCAGATAAATTGAGAGGGGCTGGTGACCTTAGAAGCTTGTTCATTGGTAGTTTTAATGAAGTGTGCTCACTATTACTAGACAGTACCCATAAATAGTTATAACATTAATTTATTATTAAAATACAGTCACCATAAGTAGATATCACAATCAAGATTGTGTGTATACTTTTTTCTTCCTTTAATACTAATGTGTTTCATGCAAACCTTGAACTGAAGGCAGAAGTGCCATACAGAGTTTTAAGTTGCATTAAGACTTCATTCATTATTCATAATACTATGATGCCAGTTGGTGTTAAAGGCTTGTGCATGATATTTACTCCCTGTACAATGAGGCTAATTATTCTGAGACATCATTTGCACAAAAAATAGACAAAAAAAAAATCCAATCACCAGTTTGCGCAGAAACTGTCAAAAATAGGACACCACATAAATAATACGATTTTTAAAATAGATTATTATATTTTAATTGCAAATGAATTTTAAAAAATAGTAAGAATTAGTGTAAAATTTTGTGATCTGTGGGTGTGCACCTGCAGTCCATTTTAACACCCTGAAGACAAATACAAAGGAGTACAATCAGCACTACATCAATCTGTGATGTACAGTATCAAGTATTAAGACATTTAAAATGTTAATATTATATCAATAATATTTTAAATTACCATTTTATATATTTTAAAATGGTAAGAATAAAAGTACAGCAGTACTGATATTGTGGTTATCATAAATCTGACAGTTCCAGGCCAAGTGGTCAAATGTCTGTTTACTTTATGTGCAGTGCATGCATACAAACATCTGAGTCCATCCTATGCAATCCAAGAGCATCTAGTCCCAGTGGTGCATGTTGGTTTGTATCCTGCAAGGAGGTGCTGTACTTCCCAGATTTATGTATTGTTACGTGTACTCCTTTCTATTTGAGACTCTCTGGGGATTGCACCTTGGCGCCAAAATGTGTAGACGTTTTTAAAATTTATGTACAGTTTGAAATCCTATTATGTGCATTAGTTGGTAAAGGTGTTTGATTGTTTCATGTTTGTTTTAATGAAGTAATATTTACTTCTAAGTTTGACTTAATTCTTTCAGGCCGACAACCAATGCAATCATGGCACTTACATTTGCTGGTTATGTCATTGAGCCTTTCTTTCCAAGTTGCCCAGTTCCAGATAGTTCAGTAAGACTGCTTGCAGCAACAACTATCTGTAAGTCAGTGTTGCACCTTTTTATTGTATAAGTTATAAAACAATTTACAGTACTTGTCCATCATGCTCTTGGAAACCCAGTGATAATGGAAAAGTTTAAGATGTAAATAAAATGGCACATCAGTCTAATACATCTCTTTTTACTGATGTAAGATGATGAATAACAGGGCCACATGGCTTGGCTTAAATTAGAACCCAGTTAAAATGTAAGGTAAAGGTAAAGTTAAGGGTAAAGGTCTCCCTGTAACATGCCATGCAGGCACAGAGGGAGAGCAGAGGTATAGCTGTACCCTTAACCTTGGCACTAGACAAGGTCATGGTCACTGCCACAACTCAGCCACTTTACTTTCAGGAAAGACCCTCGGTACCATTGCACAGGAGGCTGGGTGGGCCCCAAGGTTAGTCTTGACACGGTTAATGGAAATCTTATGAGAGACTGACTTGTCAATGAATAGTTCCTGATAGTGGATGAGGATTAAGCCAATATGAGACCTAGAATTCAAGGTGAAACATAATTTACCTAGTCACCCTACCTTTCCGATGTAGCAGCTTGTCTCATAACCAGTTTGTCAGAGGCTGAATACAGTTTGATTGGAAGCCCCAGATTAGACTAATGCAGTGTCTCAGTGTGTCTGTTGTGGCAGATTCACCAAAGGGAAGGGAAAGGAGTTCCTACATTTTTGTCAGGGAAGTAGCAGAGAGGAAGTGATAGAAGTACAATATACGGGGCATCAACAGCGATTTCTAAGTGATGTACTGAGGCAGGTGTGACTACTTTCTTTATTGTTCATCATTCTTGATTATCTCATTGTGTTATTGTATGTTGAGGATTTGCTCAGGTGCTACACCAGCATTAACCTGACCTACAAATTTGTGAAATTTGGAATTCTCTCAGTGGTGAACATTAAGATTACAATCTTCTGGGATGTGACACATTGTGGTTTGTTAGCTGGTTGCAGATATCTCCACAGAACCTGCTGCTTCCATGTTGAGGGTAGAATAATTAAGCAACAGGTTCCACTGAAATGTTGGCACCCTATGAATTGATGAAAAATGTTCATGTAATGAGGTTTAAGTGATCAGAAATTTTGGATTTTATTGTTAGGAGAGAGAATTGTTTTTATGGTAATGGGTGTTTCACGTAACAAATATTTCTGAAGTAAGTAATATGTATTTGTTGCAGGTTTCCTAACTTTTATTAATTCTTATGATGTAAAACTTACAACACGAATACAGAATGTATTCATGTTTACTAAAATTTCTGCCCTTGTTGTGATCATCATTGCTGGGTTTGCCTACTTGTTTATGGGTAAGTATTAATAATGTTATCTTGAATGGGTTGTTACAACATGACCCATTCTCAAGTTGTAGATAGGTAATACTATTTCTGGATATGGAGGGTAGCTGTGAATACACTGAACCTTCAGTATCCTTCAACATACCAGTCTGTCATGTCTCATACCTGTCATTTATTACTTACCACCATTATTTCTGTAGCTGTTACTGGTGCTTTTATGTGTCATGATGCCACCTCCCAACAATCAGCAGCATCCTTCTATTAGGAGGACTTGTGCGAGTTTATGAGACCAGTTCTCCACTGCATTTGTTTCATTTACTATGTTCCTGCAACTGCCAGAAAAGTCAAAAGAGAATGTTGTATGGCCAACAGTAGTCCAAACTTTGGGAACAAAATTTAAAATTACTGCCAAATTTGAGACTTATAAGTGAGCAGTTGTTATCAGACTTGAGCATGAAGCATTGTGTACAACAGTAAGAATAACATATGTAACACATATATAAAGGTGTTGCAATATTAATACAGCCTGGCACAATTAAAGACTGGGAACTGAAGAGAAGTTTGTGCAAATTACTGAGGAGCTTGAATACAGTCCCTAAATGAGGCTTCAGTGTTGATAACTTTGGCTGTCCTGAAGAGATGTCCAGCAGAACTCCATTGTGGTGATATCCATCTCTCTATATGTCACTCGTGTGCAATTTATAACACATGTTTCACCTAATGTAAACAAGGAACACATGGAGGCACTGGTGGGGAAATTTTCGGCAAGGAACATTGGGTGAGACACAGGAATTAAATGAATAATAAACAAACCCACTTTAAGGGAATTTTGGATAGGAACTGAATGTTAAGAATGCACTCAGCAGTATTACATTCACATGGGGTGAAGTTAGTCCCAACTTTATTGATGTTGCGTGTAGAATGTTATGCCTGAATGTGTCACAGCTGTCCTTCAAGTGGCAAGAGATGATGTTTGAAAGAATATAGGAAGTGGCTATTGAGCTGGGTAATCAGTTGGATTTGGGATTAGTCCTCTGATATTGAAGAGCTCAGACTTCAAGATTTGTTCCAACTGAATGAATTAAAAATCTAAGAGGAATTACCTGATGATGAAGTGGAGAAGAGGCAGCAGCTGAGGTCTTAAAATATACGAATCTATGAGCTTTCACACCAATGGATTTCCTCAGGTATTGGGAGGCAATGTTGGAGATTTTAGATGAGTACCTTAATACAGACATCCTCCAAAGTTGTTAAGGTTGTGGAAGCCGATGTTTATTGCAGCGAGGAAGTCCTCAGTGACAAGAAGAAGTGTAGACTGCTGTCTTCAGTAGGTTCCTTTTGCAAGATGAGTGATACCTTCAGGGATTTCATGTCCTGATGTGCAGGTAGAGAGTGATTTAACTTGCAAAGAGTTGTATGTTTAAATCAATAAAACTACTGTTCAACTGGTCTGTTGGTCTTCATTTATCTAAGCATTCAGCTAAACCTTAGCACATTTTAGGTATCATGTAATAAGAAAACCATGGGAAATGAAATTATATCAGCTATATATTTAATGCTGTTACTACATTCATATTTTATTACACAACAGATGACATCACACATTTCCAAGTGTAATACCATGTATCTGTAGTTTATTCATATTCTTTATATGCACACATTTATCTGTTGTGCAGTGTTATCTTCTGTGTATTTAAATTCACAACAAGCATGAAATGAAAAGTATATTTAATCAGTATACTTGTGGATTGGGGATTTTGTTGGAAAGTGTAAGGGAAAGAGACTACTTGGAAGCACTAAGTGCAGATGAGGGGATAACCTTCAGGAGATGGATTTGAATGCCAGTTGTATCTTGTATTGGCCTGAGTGTCCTGGCTTAGTGTGGACATTTAAATAGTTACCAAGTACACACACAAACTAGTATATGGCATGCCAAACCATTCACAAGTACATTTTATAGAGACCAGCAGGATAATATTAAATTGGATCTCAAAGATGTAGTATTGAAGGACATCCCCTGAATTTGTGCAGCTAAGGATAGGAACATGTGCTGGGCTCTTGTCAACTAGGTAATGAAAAGTGAATATCCATGTTCCGTGCAGGATGATAATTTTACAATATTTACTTATGCAGTTGTTGAAATAAACATAAAAACACATACAGACACAGAGGAAAAATTATATAAAACCAATGCAGCTGTATGGTATAACTATATGTGCAACACTGTTGTGCAGTTGTTGAAATAAACATTGGGGGGGAGAAGCTAAAGTTGTGGGTTCCATAACACAATGAGAATATTTGACTAGCTGATGAATGCTTCTCAAGGATCCTACACCATGGAGTTGTTTAACTATACAAGAAATCCAAAATTCCTTGTTTGTTTAAGATAGTGGTGTTGAATATTGTTTCTGTGTTGTTCCTGTAGTAGAGTAAAATTACCGTTCCATGTTCTGTTTTTCCTACATGTAACAGGCTATGCAGAAAACTGGAAAGATCCTTTTTATGGTACAACAGGAGATGCTGGGAAAATAGCTGTCTCCTTTTGCTCTGGGATATTCTCATATTCTGGGTGGAATTATTTGAATTTTATGACAGAAGAACTCAAAGACCCTTATGTGTAAGTTATTCTTCATATGTGTCAATTTAGTGTGCTTAGTCTGTGTTCTTAGACCATATTTCAGCTCATATTCTACATATGCATGTTATCTCTGGGTGACCATTATTACTTGAGCCAAGTCCATTTGAGGTTATGAGCATTGTTCAGAAGCTGTGGAAGGTGTAAATGACAGGTACTTATCAACCTGCATGCAGGTGGTGCAATTGTGTTCTGAGATCCACAAGCTTATTAATTCTATCTGGAATGAGGAAGAACTACCTCGGCAGCAGAAAAAGTTTTTTACCTTACTTGTATAGGAAAGGTCTGCAGTAGCTGTCAAGATGTCTGTGTTAATGAACTAAATAAAACATAAAGCTGAGTAGACTGCAAACAACATGGGAGATACTTCAGAACTACAATGTCACAAGTAAATTAAAGGTAATGGTAAAGCAATCCCATTATAGGCCTGGACAGGCCCAGAGGGTTCCAGGAGGTTTAGGCTCCCAGATTTCAAGACAATCGGCATATGAAGGTGGTAAGGTTGTCAGCTGTATGCACCAGCCGCCTTTACCCCCCAGGAAATATTCCTGGTACTCATTTCTGTTAGAGGCTAAGTCAACCCCAGGGCCATAGTGCGGCTGGAGGGATTATGTCAATGAAAAATTCCAATGACACCATCGGGAATTGAACCTGCAACCTTCTGACTTGTAGCATGGTGCCTCAACCAACTGTGTCACCGTGTACCCCACACAAGTAAACTAAATGCACTTAAATACACAACAGACCATGAATAACAGTACTAACACACTTTGACAGAGCACAATATAATTGTACAAGTAAACATGGATTTATGACTAGACTTTAGGTTAACCCCATTACTTTTTTACACACACACACACACAGATATATATATAATGAAGTGCTAGAAATATGGAAAGCTCTAAAACCAAATTGTTTCACATTACATAAAATATTGCATCTTTCAAAATATGTTATTTGCTGATGATTACATACATGGTGCAATCAAACAGTTTATGAACTGCCCGCTGCTGCCATAAATTTCATTTGTTTGGAATGAAGCTGAAGCACGTGTGATTTTTGAGTAAGGTCTTGTTAAGTACAAGTATGTTTTGTTCCATATGTGATTTTGGCATGTCTTGGAAATGGCACACTCAAGAGAACAGCATGTGTGCATCTAATTCTGTGGAAACTTTTGGAACATTGAAAGTAACTTTCAGACAGCAGACAGAGGGAAGAACACAGTTTTTGGGTGGTTATCTAAAAAAGTGGTATGACCTCTGTTGAAGATGAATGCCCAGGAAGTCTGTCAGTGAGTGAAAAAAATGATTGTGAAACCTCACTAATATGTACCAGGATATTTTCCTTTATCAATGGAACACCAAACATTCACATTTTGAAAGCAGTCAGCTTTCAAATTGTTGGTGTTCAGTGATAATAAAAAAAGTGCCGATGCATATTATTGATGTTTCACATGTTAAACCATTGTTAAAAGATTGTATGGTAGAGATGAAAATGCAGATAAAGTTAAGGAACTTATTCTTCAAGACAAAAGACTCACTGTGCTTGAAACTGCTAACATGTTGGAAATTTCATTGGGAACAATTCAGAGCATTTTGAAGCAGAATCTGAACATGTGTCACATTCCTGCGAAATATGTGCCCCATGTTCTGAGAGGAAAGCAGAAGGAAAGTCATGTCAGCATGTACTAGGACTTTAAACAAAGGCATGAAAAAACCCCACAATTTCTGTCAAAAATAATCACAGGTGATGAGAGGGAGTTTACAGGTTTGACCCAGACACCACAAATCAAGAATAACTGTGTGATGTGAAGTGCACTTTGGTGTTTTCTACAGTGCACTTCACAAAATGATTTAAATGGTGGTTCAGTTTTTGGGCTGAGTATGAAGTTCCACTAAGACTACTTGAATGAGGAGAGTACTGTTTAAAAGTGAGTACATAAAAGTGACATTTAGAGATAGGATTAGGAGTGAAGATACTAGGTGTACATTTGGGAGAAAAGAATATAAATGATGAGTTTACAGTTTATCAGAGTCAGTGGGAGCATCCAGTACTTGTTTCAAGAACACCAGCATGTACATTTCCCTATCTGGCTCCATTCTATAAATTAATTGGGTAGGGGGACTTGGGACTCCCATGAACAAAGCTAATCTGTCCATCAATTTTAGCTTTGGAATGATTCCTAATGGCCCAGATTTTGCTTGTAAGAACATGATTGTATGTTTAAATAAGACGTCTAGTAAAGGCTGTATAGGCTTCTAGTGTGTGCTGCTGCCCATAATATATCAGACTAAATTATGAATGCCATAGAGAAAAACAAAGCTGGGTCAGACCAGTAATGAGGTTGCATGTGGAAACAAAGTGTATGTGTGTCTTCATTAGCATGCATGGTAGAATCCTTACACAGAGATAAATAATATATCCTTAAAAATGTGGTACAATTAAAACATTTGAAAACGTTGCTAACAAATAAAAATTGCTTTCATGAAGAAATTAAGATGTCTGAATTGAATGAATGTTTTTTACCATTTAGTTTGTAATATTTTGTGTTCATATCTGATGTCAAAAAATGTAGAGGTTAAAAAAGACCTATAATTTTGTCTGTTATTCTGTATGCTTGTGAAACTTGGTCTTCACATTAAAGGAGGAACATCAGTTAAGCTTGAAATCTTGAATGAAGTGTACTGCCCTTTTTTCTACTAAAAGCAGTATGATATCCTTGCTGCTGTGTCCCAAGAGTGCCTAAGGAACATCTCTGGATAGCATGACAGGAAGGGTTTTCTCCCAGTGCTACCTATGTCTTTTCTTTTCCTAAGTGTAATTTTAACCACTATGTCGAGGTGTAGGAAAGACAGTGAGTCACAGCCATCATCATGGAACCAGTTAATACTCAAAGTATAATTTAGCTGCTTATCCAATAATACCCCAGAATTACATGAATTATGCAAAAAATAAAGACCAGTTCAAACAGTAGCTCTCTAATTGTGATTTCAGACTTCTGCCATGAAGTAGATGAGAACTACGCTCTTCTGGGTTGTTATGCAGCAAGTAGTGGTAATAAGACATTACCACTACTTTCTGCATAATAAAACCAGAAGAGTTTGGTTCTCAGTAGTTTTCTGCAATCTACTACAAACAGAACAAGAATTAAAATGCCTACATGAAATCACTACACGTGCACATTGATTTTCACCTGATACAGTACAACCTTCATAATTTCAGATTTCTCATATAATTCTATATTTTACAACAATCCCTATAATGATTTTCTATATAGAAAGATACTATATCGAAGGTTCAACTTCATGTTAACTGATGTTTTGGAACGTAACCAACAAATCAAATTCAATGTGCCTACCTACCACCCACATCATAATTGACTATTAAGAGACTACTTGATAGTCCACTTTTGATTAAGTCAATTTACATTTTTATATTTTAATGCAAAAGATTTTAATATTTTTTAGTAATGCAACTACTGAAGGGGACACTGTAATACACCGTTTTCATTAAAAATGAACTCTATTTACATAGGGGAGAGGCCTCTTTCATTTTAATATTACCTTTCTTTGCATATTTCGTATTAGTCTTGCTTGATGATGGCCTTATTATGGGCCGAAACATGGAGCACCTTCATGTAGGTAATATAATTTTTTGGACAATAGTGTTGAGTTTGACATGTTGCTCTATAATCATATAACACAATGGGATGTTCTCTCCTAAAGTTCCAAACAATAAATTATTACATCACTGTTAGCTTATTGGACATGCCCCCCCCCCCCCCTTTTCCCCCAAATTTTTATTTTATTCTCAATTTTAACCCCATCCCAACCTTTTTTTTTTTTTAATTTTTATTTAATT